>Ga0116227_10003510_pt1 | contig 34771 bp, 14 predicted proteins | sample S1TSphgellanicum_FD_89693 | JGI IMG/M metagenome (GOLD analysis project Ga0116227, IMG submission 89693) | Host-associated microbial communities from peat moss isolated from Minnesota, USA - S1T2_Fb - Sphagnum magellanicum MG | ecosystem: Host-associated > Plants > Peat moss > Unclassified...
AAAAAAAAAAAAAAAAAAAAAAAAATAAATAAAAAAAAAAAAAAAAAAATTTTCTAAATATATAATTTGGGGTTTTTAGGTTTTATTTTTTTTTTTTTTTTTTTTTTTTTTTGCCATGCTTCATAAATTCTAGTTCAATCTCCCAAGAAAGGAAAATCAAAGTACAACATTTACATTAATTCAAATTTTCCAATCTTTGTCTTCTTCATCTTATTTTCATTGTTTTTTTGAATGTTTTATTTGTTGAAATCAATACTCATTTCAAAGCCAATCATGATTGGCATGTTTTTTTTTGCTTCGAAATTATCATCCCTATTCACATGGACTAGATAATGTTCTTAATCGAGGAGTAAAAAATATTTGTGGTAATAATCCAATGATTAATGGATTAGTTTTTAGCTCACACCAAGTAAAATCTAGCATTTTCTAAAATGTTAACTATGTAAAGGGTGTGAATTAATGGTAATTTGAATCTAATTCCCTTGGTGAAGATGTCATAAGCAAGATGAAGCCCATCTTCAAGAGTTTTCAAAACTATAAAAAAAGGTTAGGAAGTTAATGATAGAAAATTAGTTTTTTGAAACTTGAATAAAAGGTTATGAAAATAATTATACAAACTTGGCATAATCCTATATTATTCTGCTTACACATGTGAGATTGTTTACAACTTTATGGTGCACATTACTCTCATTTGTGATTGACCTTTCATTGTTATTAAACTAAAATAAATTGTTTTTAGTCATGCATAATAATCATTTGTTTCAAATAATTAGGGAATGCATATATGTGATCCATTGTTAATATGTTCATGTTCAATGCAATTATAAACTACACAATACAAGGTCCATGTGGGGTTGATCCATTAATTGTTTCACATAACCATAATAAAATTAAACATTTAAATGAACACCTTGTAAATTTTTATTTTGAAATTTTTGATAAATTCTACATACAAAATAGTTAGGTTTGTAGTAAATGTCTCCATGTGAATATTAAATGTTAACATTGACCAAAAGCATATAATAAGTAATGTATATTAGTTTATATCACGGAGGTCCTTTCACCTTTTCAAACTATATTTCAAGTCACATTGTTTCTTGCCCTTAAAAACTTGCAAGCATTGTACATGGACGATCATAATTGGAAAAATAATTGAAAATAAAATTTTAAACATATGAGCCAAACTTATATGGACTATATATGTACGAACTCTTTTCAATCAATTCATTGGCATTGCTGCTCACATTAAGAAAACTTTCAACTTTGTAAATGTTACCTTTTGTCGCTTGTTCATGGGATTGAATAGGTTCACCATTTCACCTTTGACATACTATGCACATGAAACACATGTTATGTTTATCTTAACCACAAACTTTCAATATCATTTAAACATAAACTACCCAATGCCCACCATCATTCATGCAAAACTTTGGAGTCTTGATGATTTTTTTTATGTTTGTGTAATCATTAGCCAAGGGAATCTATTCCTTGTTTTCCTCCTTTTCAACCATCATCACTACTTCATTGAATGTCTCCTTTTATTTATATTTAACTTGTTTTAATTTCACCAATTTTATGATGAAATGTTTTAACATCGATACATTGATTCTAACAAAAATTGAACTTGTTTTTTTATGACCTTGTGTTTTAAAATACCTTGGAGCTTTTTTTTGGTCCAGAAAAAAAATATAACTTGGAGAAATTTTTATGGACTTGACAAACAAAAACCTTAGTGATGAACAATAATTAAATAATTTTATTACTTAAACATGATGCAAGCTAAGCATGAAATGGACTAAGAATACAAGGGTTAAAACTTGTGTTGCCGAGATTGAAGGTGGTGCATTCTAAACCTTTATTTACACTATCCAATAAAACCTTCTAAAAGTTTATAAACCTTTTATATAGTTCCACCAACAAAACCTTTTATATATCTTTATTAAATAACCTTTTAGATTATTCACAAACCACATTTTCTAGAAACATTTGTCAATTTTTTTATAAAAAAATTCCGATTATTTTTTAAAAAATTATTCCAAAAGCTTTTACCAACATCTTCAAAAAGATGCTTTCAATGACTAAACTTTTTTATAAAAACTTTCATTAATTTTACATCTTCTTAAAATTCTATACATAATTTTCAAAAATATTTTTGAAAACTAAATATTGCCAAAACTCTTTTTAAAAATTTCTATGCATATTTTTCAAGGATATTTTTTTAACTTCTTTTTTCTCTAATGTTTATGTTGTTTTTACAATATAATTTTCCTCTCCTTGTATTTTTCATTTTTTAAAAATTTGCTTCAAATGAGTGAAATTGACTTTGATATATGTTCTTGACAAAAAATGATTTAGGGCCTTAATCACAAACTTCATTATTAAGGGGGTGAAATTGTGGCCCCCGATCATTACCATCCTCCAAGGGGTAAGACTAGGGGTCAACACCTTATTAATCCATAAAAGGACTACCTTCACTAGCTTATTTTACTACAACTATTCAAGTAGTATGTAAAATGTCATACCAAGAAAAAGGAGGTAGGTAAGGGTCTATTGCTTAAGACCAAACCTACCTTCTTATAAGTAATATAAACTAGGGGGTAATGGAGAAAAAATAAATAAGGGATACAAGAGGAGTAATTTAAACATAAGAGTAGTGTCACTCCATGGTTCTACAATACCTTCACACTCCTAAATGGTGTATAGGGGGTCAACAAACCTTCTACTACTATTGTCCTTGCTCTTTAGGCCTTGCAAGTCCTTTAGTTACTCAATTTGCCACTTGCAACACCTTAAGCAATTCTTATTCTAGTCTATATTGTTTGCAATTTGTTGCCTTCCTTCATAGCCATTGCTTACCGCTTGCAAAGAAACCCTTTAGTTTGTAGGCAACTCTTTGTTGATCTTCCCTCATGTTGTTGTTTACCATCAAGGATTGGTTGTTACCTTTTAATGGCAGCCAATAGTTTGGTTATTTAGAGGCTACTAAAGGTTAAACCTCGTTACTCTCTATCTTAAAAAAATACACAATTATTAATTTAAATAAACATCCTTCTTTTAGATTATCCACCACTCTACCTTCCTTTTTTCATTAGAATAACACAACATCACAAGAGACACAAGTCCTTCAACCATCTTTCATTAATATCACACCAAGTACATACATATTTCTCCATTCTTTTACATCCCTCTCCATGAGAGTCCTACATTCCCAAGTTATCCCCCCACTCCCCCAAGTATTGAATGAATATTTCTTCCTCTCTCACTTCCTTTAGTCCTTCTTTTCCACATACCACACACAAGACCCACATTGACCTTTAGAAAATAAGGCCCTTATCTTAATCCCTTTTTTAAAATCTTTTAAATGATTGGGTGGATTACCCCCAACCATTCACTAATTTGAATTACCTAATCCCACTAGCTTCACCCCTTGGGTAAGGGATGATAAGTCTACCATTAATAATTAATAGTCATTAAAAGGCCTATGGAATTAATTACCCTAGAGATTTCTACTTGTCACCATTCATAATCCCATCATTATTCTTCATTCAAAAAATGGAACATGTTGTATAGTTGTACCCTTTAAAAGCTCAAATTAAGAAATTGAACCAATCCATAATAGTTATAAATATTCATGTGTGTTAATATAGGTTTGTTTATATTTTTTCAAAAAAAAAAAGGTTTTTTAATCCTTAATCATTTTTATTAAAAGAAACATCTAAATATATTTTTGATATGCAACATTTTTACATTTTTTGAAAGATTAATTAATCTTATCCACCTTTTGCTGATTTCAAAGTCTCTTTATCCATGTATGGTGAAATTCCCAATAGCTCTAACTACCATTGATATAAATCCACCCCTATCCCCATGATGCAATTTTTCAAATGATTGACCATTTAAAAACTTATAATTATTATATTTAAATGTTTGTTTTGAAAGTCAACATTCACAACATCCCAATTATTACGAATGTCTATGACCCCTCCACTTCACATGACATGTAAGTTGTTAGTTCTAAAATAATTATTAGTTAGAAGTGGCTTCCTTTATATAACCTAAATAACTAAATTTTATTTCAACATGAAAATTCCTAGACATTATTATAGGTTCAAGTTTACGGTCATATTATAATTCTTTTCATTGTTTACACATTTAAAACATTACAACTACCACATCACTAACAATTTCATGTTCCTCAACAAATGAGTTTGGTCTACAAATGTTTAGTGATATTGTTGGAGTTGGGGATCCCATCTTCTATGAACTCCCATCCCAACTAAAAAATGAAAAACCTCAGTTAATGTTGACATTAAAATATGACCTTGACCAACCAATCCCGGCATCCAAACATGATATCTACTCAATACCAAAATCATTTTGTGTATTTCAAATTAGAAGGATGTATTTTAAACAAGATTGTTCAACGTAATTCAACTTTTGATTTTGTAGCCTATCTTCAATGGTGTTAACTAATTCATGTTTTGTCAATATCTTTTTTTTTTATATAATTTTTATTTAAATTTTATCATAGGGTTTTTCATGATAATTTTTTCATGTCATCTTCCTTTTTTAAAGATTTTTCCCTATGAAATTGTTTAAATATCCAGAAATCCAATTCTACTTGTTGTTTTGTGTGACAAGGTTTTAAATCAATAAAAACAACTTGTGATTCTGAATTTCATCATACTTTTGCACATTTTTAATTGTTCACACGGTTTGGGTTGATTTTTCATCCATGATCTCCATGGTCATGTGTTGCAACTCCTTGATACAAATCTACATCTCCTCCCATAATTTAGGGATGAACAAGCTTCGATGAATTTAAACAAGTAAACTTACGAATGCAAAGGTAAATACAATAAGTAAATTGGGGTGGGGATTTTGAATGGTAATTGTGTTGGATGAATTTTATAAATATGACATGATTAGATTATGAAGTGATTTATCTTCTAAAAGTTGGGCATAATTCATTGAAATGATGATTCAAGTTTTAAAAGTTGAACATGTATAATTTTTGTGTTGATTCATTTGATGAGGTTGAATTGTAGCACTAAATTAATATTTTTCATGTTTGTGTTATGATTGGAGCACAATTAAAAATTGCATCAATTTTCAGCATTGAAGGCTTATGTATTAAATGATGATTGGATACGTAGGGGTTTAAGGTTTAATGTTGATGTGTATTTTGGACCACATGTTTTCCTAGTTGTGTTTTTGTGTAGTCGAAAAAACATAATTTCAAAACCTAACATGAGTTTGGAATGATATAAATCAATCATAGGAAGGCATGTGGTTTTTTATGATATTTTTACCCATAGTAAATTTATGGCAATAAATTTTTTTGGTAATTTTTGGGGCACATTAGAGTTTTGATCTTGCCACCCTAAACAAAAGTTTTCTTTCAACTTTCATTAGTGTCACCTTAAGTAAAACATTTCTTTTGATTTTATTTTTTTCACTTCTGGATGTTGAATGCTTCAATTTAAGTTTGAAAACCACTTAACTTGATTTTATTTGTTCCATAATTATGTTTATGCAATATATAACCACTATCTATTAGAACTTCTAGTTATTGGAATAAATTGATTTAATACCATTCGAGTAAGGTTTTGGTGTTTTATGGTTTAAAATGATGAGTTTTAGTTGATATGTGTACAAGCGTATTTTGAATTTATCTTGTGTTTTTGAAATATAAATTTGATTGTACATGCATCCAAAGGCTTTAATCATGCTATTTGACACATTTTGGTTCATTTGGATGTGAATCTAAAGGTTCGAATTCCCACCACACAACTAGAAATAAGCCTTTTTTGAAAGTTACTTTTCCCAAACCAAAACTTGCATGCCTCTTGAAACATTTTATTTAATTATCTGGGCCTGATACTGTTTTTGAAATTTTCTGCAATTTTCCAATTGTTATATGCCTTGAACCCATATAGTGGCCTAGGCATTTATTTTTCTATTTTGAATGTTATTTCAAATCAAATAAAAATATTTCAGGCCTTCTAGTAAATTATACATGTGTAAGCACCTATTATTCCAATTTGTTTTGTTGGATTTGGACCAAATAAAAGCACATTAAAGAAAAAAATCCACACCTTACACCCACTTTGGACAAGGATAGATTTTTTCATTTTCACCATTAATTTGTGTTAAATTGTAGATTGTAAACCTTGTGTATATTAGATTGTAACCCACACCCACTCCATTTTTTTCATAAAAACGTTGTTAAATTATGTGCATTTATGGCTATAACACTATGTAGTTCGGGGTTTTAAAGGTGGGGTTAACAACTTTTAGTTCAAGAGTGTTGTTGATTAGTTCTCTTGTTGAGCTATATTTGATGGGCCTTATTTCAAATGGCCCTTAATGCTCAAGTAACTCGCTCCTCAAAGGTTCATTGGTCAAATGAAATGGTTCAAGATTTTTTGGAATTGTATTAGGACAAATACATCCATTGTGAACACATATACATTAAAAATGGCCATTGGAATGATATTACGTCCAACCTTTTTGAAAAGTTTGGATTGACCTCAACAAAAACAAATTGGAAGAAAAAATTGATTGGTTAAAAAAACACCCAAAAAAGGAAAAGAGGTGATCAAAACCTTTGGGGGAACCACATCCTCTTAGCAATGGTATGAACAATGTGATATTCTTTGGAATTACACTCCAAAAAACATAGACACGCCTAGTGCAATGAAAAATGGCATCAAGGTTCCTTACAAATGAAAAATAATTGAGCAAAAAGAATATGAGCAATATGAGCATTAGGAGCAAAAACCATTATATGATATGAATGAAGATTGTGAGGTTGTTAATCCTCCAAGGAGAGTTTTGAAGCCTTGGCCTTTATTCAACCTTTAAAACCCAAGAAATGACATGCATGAAGCTAAATCCCCTCATGAGAAAATTTGCAAAATCCCTAGTGTTAAAGGGAAGTCACACTAAGTGGAAAATGTAAAAGGAATAGGCCCAACACCCCATCTAAGCCTATTGCATATGCAATGGACAAATTTTTGGACACATATCGAGCCAAAGGATGCCATTGGAGGAGACTAAATTATAAATGACTTGGGATCACATGGCACTTGCCCAATAGATGCATTTGGACTACTAAAAAATGGAGTTTTAAGCTAACATGAACAAACCATGGAAATGTAGTGACAAAAGATGGTGATGGAAGAACATAATATGTGTTATGAAGACCTAAAGATCTAGCTCTTCAAATGAAGCTAGACTTTGAAAAACATAACCATCCATTTTGTGATTTAAACATTTTTCAATGCATGCGATTTTCAAGTATTTACCTAATAGCATTTATTTATACTTGATAATTTAAAGTCATATTATATGCAAAAAATTTCATTGTATTAGACAAAACAATACATATACAATGTTTAAGATTAAAATTGTGAACTTAAAATTTTTAACCCTTTGTTAAATTCAAGGTTTCCAATCTTGAAATAATGCATCCTAAATTTGAAAAGATGTTGGTATAGAAATTCACTCATTTTCAAATGGTCTAGGCACCCATAGATCATTCAAATTATATTTTTTATCCATGATTGGAATATCCACCATCAATTGTTCATTATGCACTTTACAAAAATTATGTAAGATGCAACAATGATCTAATTTAAGTAATGAATTGTGAAGTTTAAATCTTTTATGACTCGTCACCTATTTTTAAAATGTGCAAAGGCATTTTCAATCTTCTTAATCATGATTCTCGATTGGTCAAAACACACTAATAGGAGCCAACAATATTACTTTATAAAATAACTATTCTTTTTGTAGTCCTTTTTATTTTTTTCATAAGAAAGAAAATTTGAATGAAATATTTTGCAACTTGTTATTAAAAATATGTATATTTGCCCCAATACATCATATGTTTTCTATTGACATTTGTTGAATGACTATGAATTTTTTAAAAGTGTGTTACTTCGTGTTTCATTTTGAAAAATGATCATAATTTCAAATCATCCCAATATATGTTAACTACTTAAAAAGGCTAATTTTTTAATATCATAACCTAGAACTTTGTTTTATATGTTATATACATGATACACCTATTTATATGTGATAAAAAGATTTTTTTAATTTGAGATTTAAAAAACATACCTTGAGTTTTTAAAATTTTCAAACTTTAGAACTTTTTAATTGTAAGTGTTTATTATGTGTGGGTAGTAGGTTATTATCATCTTTATTTTCTTACCATCAAAAACATTTATTTAGAGAATCCTTATGCATAGTCTCTTGTAAAATTGATTGATTTTGACACAACTATTGTTAACATTCAAAAGTCTTTTACTAAAACAAAAATTCAAAATTAAATTTAATGAATTTTTTTTTTGAATTTTGCAATACTTATGTTGATCATTTGGCACAACTTTGGAATGATTACCATAATTTTAGAATATTAAAACAAACATATCTATTATAATTTACAATTTTCAATGATTCCTTACACCTTTTTTGGTTCATATTAATGTGTTTTTAACTCATGTGCCCCTTTTGTAATGCCCTATTGAAAACATCTTTCTACTTCATCCTTTAATTTTTTAATGTGTAAATTTTCATGGTGTTGATCAAAGGTCAATAAGTGGAATCACCCAATTATGTAAGGTCACACATCTTGGCTTCTGATGGTCACAATAGGGTCCTATGTATACCCTATGCATAAAACCTTGAAGAAATGTGAAAGTGAGTTGCATCATGTGTGTCACATGGGACCAAAACAACCACATCCCAATATATTAGGTTATTATCACAAATAACTTACAAAATTACATTATGATCATCATTCCTATTCCAATAGTATACTAGAACAAGTCCTAATGTCAACATTTCAACAAGCTTGACATGTAAACAATCAATGGCTCCACACATATTTGGAATCCTTGTAAGAGGGTTAAAGGCCTCAATGATATTGGCCTATCTTTGACTACGGCAATATCGATGACATGTGAAGTTTTTTTGTCCTTGTATACTAAATGTTTTGTGATGAAATTTGTATATTTGAACATTATACCAACCTTTGTCCCATAGATATTTGCAATGGTTTGATTATAATAGCTAGTAACTAATCTCTTTAACATTATAACCATTGCCCTTCAACTTCTATAGGCCCTTTATAGTTGGTAGTTTGTAGTTGAATGTAAGATCTCAAAAGATCACACAAAATATGCAAGGTGTTATAATTCATCTTATGTTCATTCAACCACATATTGTCTCAAACCTGACTAAAACAATGCTACATAACTTTGTGCATTATTATCTAGTTATGCACAAAATATGATTTTTTCATAATTTGTAAAAAAAATTAAAAAATTCAATGTATTTGCGAACAAAAATATTGCACAAAAGGATATAAAATATTCAAGAGACACATTGTTGGCATGGAAGGAAGAAGAAAACAATAAAATCAATGAGGTCCATTAACTTTTGGCACATGATGAAACTTGAAAAATAACCTAACCTTTTTGAAAGCAATGAGGGTGCACAAGGGGTTTTTGTGACAATATGAACACAAACCATAAAAAGTCTCAAAGTTAGTTTAGACTCTATAAATTTTTGAAGTATCTTATAGAAAAATAAATTTTGTTGTTGGCCTTTGAATTGCCCTTTTGTTAATTAATGGGTGGATCAAATTACTGTCATCTTGGTGGCTAGAACTATAAGTATGGCTATAATTTTTTTAATATGTTAATTGTATGCCCTTGAATTGAAGGTGCAAATACTTGGCCTATCTAAACAAAAGTTTCACTAGTCAACACTATTGGAGTTGAGTTAGCGAGATCTTTTAGTTGTTGTGAATGTTCCATATGTCATCAAATTAGATTTGACAATTTAAGATTAGATGACATATAATTGAGAATCATAGAATTTAATTGATCATTTAAGGTTGAGAGACTCACATGGTGAATCATTGGATTAGGATTTTAAAAAAAATTTGGGCTATGTTTTTCAAAATTGTTTGTTAACTTCTTGGTACCTAGTTTTAAAGGGGTTTGAGCTTGTGTTGGACGACAAGAAATGAGAGAATGATGTATGGAAATATCATAATAAATTAAAAATTTACATGTTGAAGATTTGAAGACTTGGCAAAAGAATCCATGCATGCGTTGGTAGGATGTAGTATGCAACCTTTGTGTTTATTACTTTGTCACATGACTTGTGATTGTTATGTTCATGAGAATTACATTCAAAATTCATTATCTTGGTAAAATGAACATATAACTTCATGGGTATGTATCATTTTTGATTTGTATAACATGTTAGATAATTCCCATCTTGAGAGTCCCTTCCAAATCTTGACTTTTCAAAGTGAGATTTGAAAAAATGAATCTCTTCTAAATCAAGTGATCTTTGGTTCATTAAAAAAAGTTCAAAATAAAATTGATGGACTCTCACATAAACTTTAGAAAGTGAAAATAATAATTGAAAAAAATTGTAAAATTTACACCATATGATTGGTGGGATTAATGTCAATGTTGAGTAAATGTGTTAATTTTTAAAAATGATGTTATCAAGGTCTTAATTCTTTATATATATAAGGAGTTTTGATGTTTGCCAAAATATATGAATCTAAACAGGTTGCAAAGTAAGTAGTTGCTTATCTATCTATGAACTATCTATGAAGCAAGGTAGTTTGTTTTGTTTTGTTTTGTTTTGTCACATTGAGATGTCCCAAACCATGGTGATTCATGTCATGCTCTTGATATCTTGGGAAAGCTCTCAATCTGTACGGTTGCACCAACTTGGTTTGAGACTGTTTGGAACTACAGTGTGGAAGCTATTGATTATTGGACCATTTTCTCAATGAAAGCTAAATAATATAAAAGCTGAAAACTGTATTGAAATTTGGGAGTGTTGTTGGAAATCCTTGGACAAGTCAGATTTAATGGAGTTTATTTCACAATTTTCATAGCTAAGGTGTGGAAGATATTGATTTTTGAGTGAATTTTGTTGCCGTAAATTTTTTTAAACCACAAAAATTGGGTTTGGAAAGAAAAATCAATTAAGTCATTAACATGTTCACATTGTCGAATTGAGAAAATTTCAATTTTCAAAATGTGAAAAAAATAAAATGTGTTCACACTTTGGGCCAACAACAAAGGCTACACTAGTACCAAATTGATAAGAACAATCTATTCTTCCTACAAAAATTTTTAACTTGTTGTTTTACATGTAAAGTTCTTTTTACAAAGCACTAAATTAATTTGAAAGCTATAATAATGATTATTTCCAAGCCCAAGGAGTTATTTTGGAACAAAGATGTAATAAGTTAATCACTACCCATTTGAGTCATTGTCATCCTTTGCCATATGGGTATCAAATCCTTTACATGATTATTTGTGCATGGTTTCAATTTCTCTTGAGAACATGCAACCCCATTTCCCCAATTTTCATGGGCTTTTGGGGTCTTGCACATGGCTTCATAAAAAAGGCACATTATCAATTATCACACTTCATGTCCTCAATTTTGTTCAAGGAAATTCAAAATGCATTTTACTTTTGCAAGTAATTATATAATTTTTAGTGTGCAAGTACATGTAATACACATAGTCAAGCTTTGGGTTATTAGCGATTGTGTGATTAAAAAATTCCATGCTTCACCTCCATAATCCTTTTTAATTTTATGTCGGGCCTATACTTGTGATGTTATAGAACTTGATCCAACAACAACTTGATGAAACTCAGAAATGCACCATTTTTTGTGCTAAATTGAGTTTCATCCTGTTTTGCCCCCCCCTCTTTCCTTTTCCCTGTGCGCCTCCATTGCTGCTGCATATATTTTCACTGCTCCTACCTGTACAACTACTATAATTACCTCGAACCTTGTGCATTAAATGCTGAGTTGATTGAATAAAACTTTCTTACTTTGTGGACCTCGCTCAAAGAGGGTGTAGTGGGTGAAAGGGTGAAGACAGGGTGACTTTAAGGAAAACTCTAATATGTGGCCGTTTCGCTAACTTGCACATGGCATAGGGGATTACTCCCATTTGGAAACGTGAAAAATGTGACTTCCCTGTTTATAATCTTGGATCCAGTTTCCGGTTTTTAGGGTTTTGAACCTAATCAAAGATTTTTAGGATTTGGGTAAACCCTAAACCCTAAAATCCTGGTTCTGGTTTGGTTTCAAAACTTTGAAAATATCAAAACCGTGGTTTTGATTCCAAACCAGGTTCCAAAAATCAGACCCAGTTGCAGTTTGGTTTTTTGCTAATCGAAAAAAACTGCAGGTTTAACCCTTCAAACCGGGTACCTGCCCAACATTGCCCAAAATCTAACTTCGGTGTATAATTGTTTAAATTCCTTGTTTGAGATAATGGTTTCCAAGTCAAATTTGAAATGGGTTTTTTTGGAGTTCTTTTGTGTGTTGACACCCAAGGCTTAAATCATTTCAACTTTTGGTAGTTGGAACATGATGGACTTCAAAAAAACATCACATGCTTCTTATGAAAAAACGTGTGTTCAAAAGTTAAGATTTGAATTTCATAGTAGAAGGAGAACGTAGATACTCCTTTGTCACTTAAGAACTTCAGAAACAGTTAAGTACGATGGAAAAAGCAAAAACCTTTGTTCCAAATCAATTCGGTCACAATGTGGTTGAGTAGTTTACATGACAATCCTGTCGTGATGGGGTTGATGACCATCATAAGCAACTTCAAGCTTGCTCTAGTAGTCTTACATGTTCACTACACAAGTGGTAGGAAAGCAAATGGTGAATTATTTAGCCTAGAGGAAAGGACATTTTGGTTTTGTTTCATTTGAACATTTAAAAACCCCTTGGACCAAAAATGGATTCCTTTAGAATTCTATATTGATGTAAACATTGACTTCGCACTCCGAGGTGCTAAGAATGTTTTACCCAATTACCTAGGTAGTGTGAGGAGGAAGTAGGAAGGTGTATAACATAGGTTACATCTACAACTGAGTCACAATTTCCAATAGACAATAGTGTCTTCATTAAAGTCCACCTGTTTTTGGGCCTCCTTTCACCCCCTTTCACTATCCTCTTTGAAGGAGGTCCACAAAGTAAGGAAGTTTTATTAAATCTGGGTATGAAATGCTGAAACTAAGCATTTAATGCACAAGGTTCGAGGTAACTATAGTCGTTGTACACGTAGGAGCAGTGAAAATACATGTAGCAGCATTGGAGGCGCTCAGGAAATAGGGGGTCAAAACAGGATGAAACTCAGTTTACCACCAACAAAAATGGTGCAGTTCTAAGTTTCACCCCCTCTTGAAGGCTAATGTACTTTTGTGCAGATTTTTTCTAATCTCATCATGTTTTGGACCAAACTCAGGGTTCTGGTGCTGTGTTTTCCTGACTATTGCATATGTGGGTGCTATGTCAGACAATCCCCAAAGAAGATAAGTCTTTATGAATGAAGTTTTGCAGGGTTGCAACAACAAGATAAGTTCTTCCTTGCTTCCTAGTCCCCACTTAGACTTAGACTCTCCCTTTCATGTGCTATTGACATTAGGTATGGTAGGTAGTTGGTTCTTAGTGGAGTACAGTAAAACTGAGGGTGTAGGAGTGAAATTGCTTTGTAGTTGCTCTTACCGGAAAAGCTCTGTCAACGCCTCACACAATATTTTGAGACGAAATAGAATCAAGTTTATGCCGGTTTGGGGTAATAGATTGGGTTGGAAACATGTGTAAATAGGATCCCGTGTTTGGAGTGCACATTCTAAAACACTTCTCTTGGTTGGTCAAATAGGGCGATCGGCCCTTGAAGTGGTTTTTACTTCAATAGTCTGCCACCTTATTATTAGTTTTGTAACAAACGAGAAAAATCCACCATCACATTGATTAGTGTCCCATTTTTTCTTGCTCCAATTTTCATGTTTATGAATTTGGTTGGGGAAACAATTAAGAAGTCATCTTGGACATGAGAAACAATACTAGAGGTCCAAATAAGAGGTATGGGTGGAGAAGCTCTCAAAAGTCAAAATCGTGTGCTCGAACCTTGTCACAAAGTCGCGAGAGCAAGCAACACCCAAATCCCCTATTTGGTCATCTAGTAATGTTTTATCACATTAAAGTTATCTGTAAATTCAGGCGATAAGAGGGTGAGAACAGCCAATCTCGGCATAATAGGCCATCAAATGTGTAATTGGGAATGAAATTTTACAAAACGAAATAATTAGTTTTTCCACCAATTTTGGTGGTAAACTGAGTTTCATCCACTGCTGCCACATATATTTTCACGGCACTTACCTGTACAACCACTGCTGCTACATATATTTTCACGGCACTTACCTGTACAACCACTGCTGCTACATATATTTTCACGGCACTTAGCTGTACAACCACTATAATTAGTCTCAAACCTTGTGCATTAAATGCTGAGTTTCAGCATTTCATACTGAGATTTAATAAAATTTCCTTACTTTGCAAATGCCAGTGAAAGAGAGGATAGGGGGTGAAAGAGAGAATGACTTTTTAGAATAACAGTAAAGAGTGTTTATCAAACCAGTAGTTTCAAATCAACAAGTTTATCAATCCACTGCAGTTTCAAGTGTTTACAAATCCAGTTTAAATCTCTTTTTTTGGGAAAAAGCATCAGACTTCTGCAGTGGGTTTCTGGTAGTTTCTGAAACTTTGTGCAGATAGATTCAAATCAAGAAGAGTGAAGCTGGTTTGAAAGTTCTCACTTTCAAATCAAGAAGATTAAACGGATCTTGTAAGTCTGCAACAAAAGGTGTTTTTGTACATCAAGTGATATCACTAGATTTTGAATGATTTCATTGGTTGCAGTGAACAAAACCTAGTGAGCAAGCAATGAATTCATTGGTCTAGTGAATAATAAGGACTAGTGAGCTGCACGCACATTTTGTAATAGTGTTGTGCAGAGTGTATGTCTGGGCTGACACAATACGAAAGCAATGAAACATGCATTGGAGCAGCTTTGAAGTTGTTGTCTTGTGGGAGGTAAATGCACTGGTGCAGTTTAACTACTAGTTGGAGGTACCCCATCTCATAAGAGAAAACTCTCTAGCTGATCAGTCCATGTGAGATGCTTATCAGATCTGCTTCTGCATTGCAGTGAGTACTACTGTGTACCAGTGTTCTTTTCTCTCTCTCTCTCTCTCTCTCTCTCTTTCTTTTCATTTTGTGATGTCACTGAAGTAGCAATCACCCATAAGATAGAGCCAAATTTGGCTATAAACATTATATGAAAGTGAAAAAAAGTTTGATCGTCCTTCACATTTTGGATACCATTCTAGAACCCACTGCAGAAATCTGATGATTTTTTTAATTAAAAAAACCATTTTATTAATTTTCAAATTTGGCAACTAGATTTGGTCATGTTTTATCCATCCAAATGCTTTGGATTCAATCATTGTGAGTACTATAATTGAAACTACTTCTAAAACCCACACTACATAAAAGGGTAAACACCTAAGTTATAAACAAACGTGTAAGTGAAGTGAGCCCCCTAACAACCCCGCCTCTCCCACTCACTTCATCTCCTTATTACACACTCATGGATCATGAGTCATGTTCCACCCTTGGTTTTAGGTAACACAATAACTCAAAACCTACAACAAATTTCTCTAGTGTGTTTTGGAGCAAACCTTCCAGAATTGATTATTTTCATCCCCAAATAAATGAGCCTTTTGAAAAGCCAAATGTTAATCCTAATTTCTCTCATATGTTCATCCACTGGGTAATGTCTTGGAGCAAGCCATTATGGAAATATGCACCCCCTGACTTTGAGAATGCCCCATTTCTCAAGCATTTTACCTTACACATAAAGCACTTGGAGAACTCTTTTTTTTTTTTAGTGCATTTGGAAGGCACCTTATATCCATCAATACCCTCCTAAAAAAAGATGGATATTACACTTACTATCAAAGAGAGGAATCTTATACCTATCTATAGGTGTAAGGTCTTTGCATGCTCCTAAGGAATAGGTGTAAGATCCCTCCCACTCCTATCACCCCATGATCTATGTATAGTTTATACTAGCTTCTAAGGTTCACCTTGTGCTTGCTTTAAGGTGGGTAGAACCCAAGTTTGGGAAACATTCTCAAAATGGTGTGCTGGACTTGGCTAGGTATAGAGAGAGAGAGAGAAAGAAGTACCTTGTTAAAACAATAAACCCTAATAACTAGCCTACTACCCAAACTACAAAATAGCCAAAAGAGAATGCTAAATGGGACTTGTAAGTATTTTCCATTACATGCCCATGGTGGTATAGATAAGGTGTACATGTGGAAGGCATTTCAGCCCCAATTTGAGCCACTCATCCCACATTACAATGTTGGATGCAAAATTGGGGGCTTGTGGAGTATGAAGTTGTGGGGGCCTTGTTTTAGTGGGAAAATTAAGATTACATCAAGCATATATAATGGTCATCAAGAAATGAGCATTCCTAAATATAATACCCAGAGATCACTGGACTCTCTCAAATTTTGTTTGTTTTTTCGTATTTTTATTGTTTTCAGCTTAGGGTAGAGTTGTCAATCATCCAACACTTTAAGTGCCACTTTGGGTTTTGCTCTTCTGGCTCAGACTTGGGTCCTCTTTGTTTGTTCTTCCTTTTTCCCTTGGCTGGGTGCTTTGTGTCACGGAGCTTGCCAGGGTTTCATCATCAAAAACTCCTAACAACAAACAAGGGGCATGCAACACTGTAGCCTTGGCATTTACATTAAAAAGTAATATCTTAAGGCAAAAAAAGAATTATGAAAATTCAAATATTCACTATTATAAAATGTGAGTGCAGTTCACTAGTCCTTGTTCACTAAACTAATGAATTCACTATTTTTTCATCGGTCCCCATTCATTACAACCGATGAATTCACTCAAAATTTAGTGAAATCACTTAGCGTACATGGGCACCTTTTGTTATATTGATTTCATCATGCAAAAACATAATCTTCAAAAAAATCCTCTAAAAAAAAACCAAAATCCTTCAAAATATTATAACTCTAGAACTAATATCAAGTTTCAACACAAGCCAAAATATCATGTTTCAAAAATCCTTACATAAAAAATAGACCTATTATTATTATTATTTAGGGGCCAAAATCCCGTTAAGCTACTATACTCTACAATGAATCTAAACACAATATCCTTGCCTTGGTAGGCAAAGCCAACAATTTTTTCCATCATTGTGTTAACATGGCATGGCCTGCAAAGGGCTCCGAAAACCTTCCTTTCTGATACGTAACAAGTGAGAGGGGCCAAAAAATGGCTGTTTTTGGCATGAATAATAATATGACCGAATCAGCCCACCGTGCGAATTGTGCAAGTGGTCGATTCTTTGTCCGATGTGCTCCTCAGCCCACCATGCGGATTGTGCAAGTGGTTGATTTGGATGTGCTCCTCAGCTCACCTTGCCGATTGTGCAGGCGGTGGTCGCTCGATTCGTTCGGATGTGCTCCTCCCATGGTTCTCGGATGATGATTTATTGGTTCTGTGTGGTTCTCTGACTTAAACCCGGTTCCCTTCCCTGCCTTTTAATGTCACGGAATGGGCAGGCTTCCGCTTATTTTGGCTCTTATAGGGTCACTCGTATAGTAGCTTGCAAATAAGAAATATGCTGATCTGGTGATTTTATCCTCGGAGGTGGCGTATAGTGTCACCGGATCTCAATCCACTCGGTGACTCACCTGAATGCCTTGCATTTCTATTTCAAGGTGGGCCGTTATTGCTGGAGAGGATTCTTTTAGGCTAGTTGTTGTTTTATTTGGAGTATTGTAATACATGAAATGGTGTCAACATAAATTGAATTCTTTCGTCTTCTTTTTTTTTGTAAATTATTATTTGTGCTGAAAATTTTAATAATTATTATAAAATCAAAATTTGAATTTTTTATTGTCAAGTTAAAATTTCAAAACCTACCAATTCTTGAATTCATTACAACAAAAGGTAAGGTGTCCTTGTACGCTAAGTGATTTCATTAAATTTTGAGTAAATTCACTTGTTGTAATGTATGGGGGACTAATGAAAAAAATAGTGAATTCATTAGTTTTTAAACTGAGTTTCATCGTGTCTTTCCTTTTTCCTGAACGCCGCCACTGCTGCTACATATATTTTCACTGCTCCTAACTGTACAATCACTGTAATTAGTCTCCAACCTCGTGCATTAAATGCTGAGTTTCAGCATTTCATATACTCAGTTGCAGCGTTTCATACTGAGATTTAATAAAATGTCTTTACTTGTAAGTAAATTCATCACTACTTCATCACTAACTCTTGTCTACTCCTCTCCAAGGATACTGAAAGTCAAAAACCCTCAATCCCAAACCCCCACCAGCATATCTAATTATTTTTGCTTGTTGATATGATATAGGGGTGTACATGTGTAAGTTTGTAATTGGTCCAAATGTATGATGTGATGATGAAGAGATTATTTTTCGTATTTCAAACTCTCAAATTTGCTTTGGCAAAAAAAGGCTAAAAAGGTGTGCAAGATGATTTCATGGGGGTGGATATTAGGGGTGCACAAATTTAGGGTGCAAGGGTGCCAAGGTTGGGGTGAAAGGATTCTCAACCTTTGCCCTCAAATGATATGAATTGGAAGGTTACCCATAACCCCAAAAAGAAAAAAAAAAAGAAAGAGAAAATGAATGTGTGGATTGAAAGTCGTAGCTCATCCTGAAAATATAGTATGTGTAGTTTTTGTAATTTCATGCCCGAGTTTGAATTTATCCGTGGTTCTTCGGCCAGTTCCATACCATATACCCGTCTAATGACCAAAGGTTTTAGTAACTGAAAGAACCAGCAATTGATTTAACCAACTTCTGAATTTTTCTTTGGCCAATGCTCATAACCAAACATTTTATTATTTTCAATTTTTTGAAATACCCGTGAGGGACAAGTTCTCTCACCTTCTAAACTTCAAAGAACCTGAAGTTGAGGTTCCATCTCAAAAGTGAGAACTGCCAACACTAATAGAAACCTAGGGCATTCATTGGGTGTCCCTTGGGGTTCTTAGGTTATCGGGCGAAAGTTTTCATGAAACTATATATTAAATCAAAAGGAAGGCACTATATGTTTTTCCTACATGAATGTATTCAAGAATAATTCACTATGTTTTATTCTGATTCAATAAAGAATGGTTTTTTTTTCATGTTCGTGCATTTATCCTGGAAAGAAAAGTGTTGGCAAAAAAAAAAATTTAAATAATAATTATGTGCATTTAATTGGATGGACACAATTTTCCATAAAAATTTATTTTAGTAATTTTTTCCAACTATTTTCTTTAAATCCTCAAATTTTGATATTCTTCAAAATTAAAAATTTAACAAAAACAAAAAGCTCAAGATTTAGTGCATGTAAACATTTGAACTTTATGGAAAATGGATTAAATGGAAAAAATGAAACTCTTCAAAAAGCAAAGCAATCCCTAAACCCTGACAACAAAATGTCAAGACATGAATTAAGTAAGAAACATAATTTAGCTTCTAGACTTGGGTACCAATGTTCCTTTTAGTGACAAATTTTCATTATATTTTGACCTAGAATTTCTACCTCTATGTTTAATAATTAGGGCATAATGACCCAAAGGCTACATACCCATGAATGAGTTTCATCTGCATTCTCCTAAACCCTAATGCCTATTGTCACACATGGTGAGTTTGAAAGTTATCCAATCATTAAATGTTCCATCAAATCATCCATTATCACTAACACCTATTCATCATTGTTTTCTATTGTCAAAACATGTCAAAACAATGACAAATGTTATGTAGGGTTCATCATTTGTTCTTATTACAAAATGGTCATTTTCAACAATGTTGATCATGCAATTGAGATCACCATCATCATATTGTGTAGTTAGAATTTAGGATGTTAAATCTAATGTTAAAATATGTTAGTTTAACAAACTCATTCAATGTCCAAAGGACCCTTCAAGGTGTAAAGTTGGATCATTGAAGACAAAATGCATCAAGCAAGTTGAATCATGATCAAATTTTAGGCTTCAATGATTTAAAATTATAAACCTTAATTTTTGTTTGATTGTTGCAACTTACACTTACAATTTTGAACATTGTTGCAAGATCTTGTTGCTATTGCATGCACCCTATATTATTAATCTTCATTATTTGTTGCTTTTTAAAATCACACCTTCAAGCTCCAAATTGTGTCGGTGTGAAGAAAATCTAGACTCATGTATGCATTGTGCAACATGGATTACCACCTACATGTAAGCTTTGTTGATTTGCAATGGGGGGTGGGGTCAAAACTTGCGAATCATCAAAAAGGCTCTAAAGCTTTATAAAACAATTGTTATAAAAATAAAATTTCAAAACTTTTACAAGTATTTGTTGTTTTTTCATTGCATTTAATCATTTCCGTCATTGTATTCAATCGAATGTTGAAAATTCAATCAAACATTGTCATTTTTGTGTGTGATTGAAAGATTTAAAGTTTAGGGTTTAGTGGTCCTTTGATCTTGTTGTCCCTTTTTTTTAATCCTATTCATTGAACAATGAACATCCCACCTTTGCAACCACTTCAAAACTTCAAGTTCCATAAGTTCAAACGAAGACAACCAATGTAACATCCTCTACTAACAGCCAAACCCCAAAACTTGTCTCTTCTATTAAACTCCTTTCTGGTGCAAATCTTTAGAAAATACTAAGAGGAAAAGGATTATGAACGAAATTAAGATGTTTCAAAATATTTGCAATGGAAAACTTCCATGTGTTGAATCTATGGTCAACAAATAAGGGAAAATGCATTAAGTTAAATGTAAAGTCTATAGCAAGGTTGGGTGGTTTTCAATTTTTTTTATAGAAGTGGTTGGTTCCAATTCTTATACAAAGTTATGAAAACTATAATGATTTTTAAAAAAATTGGGTTGGCAATAACCAAACAGGGTATCAAGATTTCAAGTTTCTCCATACCCAACTAGTTCTCAAACATAATAATTTTCACAAATGTAATAATAGGTGGTTTTCACATCCAATTCCCACAACCTTAATATCCTTTTTACATTTATTAAAAAAAAATTGAAATTGATAAAATAAAAATATGTTAAAATTTTATGAAAATTTACATTTTCATAACTTCATCCCTTTGAAAAGTTCCTTCAAACTCCAATCCTTTTTTATTTTGTATCAATATCAATTAGTTTTGCCAAATTTTATTGCAACCAACCTTAAGATATTTCAGCCAATTTTTACTCAGAAAATAATTTTAAAAAATTATCTAACTGTGAATGAAATCTCCTTAGATTAGTAATAATTTTAAATGGATTAAAAAAATCTTCATCTCAATTTATGATCCAATAATCCCTAAGATTTTATGGACATGGAATCCAATTGTAAATAACATTTTTTCATTTTTCTCTCATGAAAAAGACATTTGGTGTCCTTGACATCAACTTGATATTGCCTGAAAATCAAAAAAACATTATTCACAAGTTTTTTTGTTAGTGTTATTTCAATTTTTAAAATATTCAAATTACATCTTTATCAACTCCTTAGTCAACAATGTCATTTTCAAATTCAACCAATGGGTGCAAATGATGATGACATTTTATAAGAATGAAATAAAAATACCTTTATCATATTCCTTAGTAATGGCCTTCCCTTATTCATAACCAATAAAGATTTTTAAATATAGGGTCCAACATCAAGAAAGTCTATTATGAACATTTATATTTTCATATTTCCTTAAAAAGGAAAATAAGAATCCAAAACCCCGTGAACTTCCTTTTTGATGTTGGAAAACCAAACATGCTAACTCAAGAACAACACTTGCATCTTCATCCATTAGCAAAGAAAAATTTCAATTTCAATTTTATTTCTGAATTTCATATTTATGAATATAATAAAATGTAGTGTATCATTTAACAACCAATGACCCCTAAAATGATTTAGAACACAAGTAGATAAAACAAGACCAAAATAATAATAATAATAATAAAAGTGCCATGCCAAACAAGTGGGATTCTTAAGTGAAAGCACACTATAATGGATTTTTGTAAAAGTTTTATATGTTTTTCTTGGTTAGTTAAATCTTGTTGTATATAACTCAAATGCATTTTGAAAAAATAACAAAAATGAGATGAAAATTTGACAAGTTTATTGTAATATTCCTAACTTTGAAAAAATTACACCAATATTTAAAAGATGTGTTGAAAAGGGTTTAAATTAGAGTGTTATGAACTTGAACATGGAAAAAAAATGTTAACTTCACATTACACCTAGACATGTCCAAGTTCATTTTGTGTTTCATTAAATTTTGAATGAACTTAGATAAATTTACCATGGTGAAATGGCCAACCCTTTAGTGAATAAGGACCAATTGCTATAGATAAATGAACTCACTAATACTTTATTGAATTCATGCATTAATACTAAATTAAGAATTTAGGTTACACACCTAAAAACCTAGGTTAATTTTTAAAAAAAACATTTAATTTAAGTTAGGAACCTAATTAACTTAACCCTTCAAGTTAAGGTGCAAATGTAAGGTTTTGAACCTTTCACCTCCCCTGATATCCACAATTAAAGAACAAAATTTTAACCATTGAACCACAATTTTAAAAAGTGATATATTTTGTCACCACATATTATTGTGCACATTTGTTTTCCTAATCTACTTAGGTATATTTCCTACATTATTTTAAAGATAGTGTAAGTTATTTTAAGTTATTTTGTAGGTTAATGTAGGCTACATTAGACTATGTATAAGTTACCATAAATTAAGTTAATAGGCTTGTCCTAGGTTATTTTTAAGCTAATGTAGGCTACCTACCATTATGTTTACAATACCACAAACTAATCCTAGGTTAAAATACATAAGTTATTCTAGGTTATTTCACCCTAGGTTATTTTTGGTTATTATAGATTGTCCTTGACTATTTTAATTATCCCGTTAGATGTTATAATTAACTATTACACCTTATGTCAAGGACACAAAGATTCATAAGAACAAAAGCTAAAGGAAAGGTTTAAGTCCCACTTTCATACAAAAAACAAAACAAGACTATGTGATTAAAAAATAAAAACATAAAAATTAAAAACAAGAACACGAGATGTGCAAAACCAACATGAAAAAATATTTTTATTATGTTAACATATGCAAACATGAACATGAAAATAACATGACAAGGCTATGGTGTAAAATCATGCCTAAAATTGGTGTTGAATATATTGAAAGAAATGAGGGGTTCTATTTCTATATATAACCCTTTGGAGACCTAGTTCAAGGAAGCCTCCAAAGAGGCTTCTATGTGTGCATCAAGTAAAGAAATTTCTTGAAAATCTTCTTAACTTAAAGTCAATTATGAGTTAATTAAAATTTAACTAAAAATTAATTGGGACTTAATTAAAAATCAACTAAAAGTTAATTGAAGTTAACTAGGGCTTAACTAAAAATTAATTAAGATTTAACTGGAACTTAATTGGATTTAACTTGAAATTGACTAAAAATTAACTGAAAATTAATTCAAATTGAATTAGAATTTAACTAGAAGTTAATTAAAAGTGAACTTAGACTTAACTAAAAGTGAACTAAAACTAAAATAAAAATTAAGTATAAGTTCAATACAAATCATGGATGAACATTCAAAGGATTGAACCCCATGGCATTGGCATCCATGACACCTTAAGTTATTATTGGTTATTTTACCTTAAGTTATTTTTGGCTATTTTAATCTATTCCATTATAAGCTATTATTAATTATTTTATCCTACGTTATTATTGGTTCTTATATAATAATTTATTATTGGTTATTTTATTTTAGGCAATTTTTTGTTATTTTAAGTTATTCTTAGCTATGTTACCTTAAGTTATTTTTGGTTATTTAAAATTATTCCAATATAAACTATTATTAGATATTTTACACTATGTTATTATTGGTTATTTTAAGTAATTCCATCATAAGCTATTTTTAATTATTTACCCTTGGTTATTTTTTATTATTCTAAATCATTTCATCGTAAACTATTTTTGATTATTTTAGCCTAAACTATTTTTGACTATTCTAAGTTACATTAGGTTATTCCACTATAGGTTATTCATTTATTCAAATGATGGTTCAAAGGTTAAAAATGTGTTCCTTAAACATGGATGTGAACGAAATTATGGGGATTAAACTTTCACATTTGCACCTTAAATTGATGGGTTTAGTTGGTTACGTTCCTAGTTTAGGTTAGGTGGCCTTGGTTAACCTAAGTAGCCCAGTTTAGGTGTTAACCTAAATTCCTAATTAATTATTATTGAATTTAAATAATTATTAATGAATCTAACTAACTATTAATGAATTTGATTAGCTATTAATAAATTTAAATAATTTATTAGTGAATTTTATTAATGGTATTGAAATTTGTATGTAGCAATTGGTCCCATTCAATAATGTAGGTTAAAATAACTTAGAAAAACCTAAAGTGGAATAGCTAATAATTAGTTTAAGGGAATAATCAAGAGTAGTTTAAAGTAGAATAATTGAACATATCTTTAAATAAATTAAATTATAATAGTTAAGAATAACGTAAAATATTTTAGGATGGAATTTTTTATAATAACCTAAGGTGTAATAACCTAAAATAATCATGAATAGTTAAAGGTGGAATAGTTTAAAATAACATAAGATATAACCTAGGGTATTTAAAGGAACAACATTATAAAAAACCTATTTACTATAATGAATTACTTCAATTAGTAATGAATTATGTGAATTAATAATGAAACATGATGATTAGATAATGATTCTATAATGATATAACTTTAGCCAAGGTGGAATGATTAAGGTGGGGTGAACCTATTTCATTTTTATGATCCCCTTGTGATTTAGGTTGGGGATTAATGTCAACATCACTTAAATGTTTTTATTCAAGGTCCAATTTCTTCGGGTTTAAAATACATTGGATTTGGATTTTTTATGGACTTTCAACTACCTAATTTGGTCCACTGTAATGTGTTTCACCCTTTTGCAATCATCCTTATATAATATTCTATTAATTATAACAGAATATTATGATTTCCTTGAACAATAAATCTTTTTGAAAAATGATAACATTATTAACAAATTTGCAAAGTAAAATAAATAAATTAGATTATATTTTATGCAAGGAAGTCAAAAGGAAATGAAAATAAACTCCTCATAGTTCATATAGGTAAGAATTTTCTTCTTAAAGTCATATTTGTCCAGTTCATTTCAATCAAAGTTTTAACCAATGTTTGATTGGGAATATCTATGGTTTCAAAAAGTTCAAGGGTAATATGTTTTGGTTGCCAATCAACCCCTTAAAAATTGATCATTAATGCAAAGATATCATGTGCACCTTTTGACATCCAACAATTAACTTCTAGTTACAAACTCACATTTTGCCGAAACTAACAAAACATATGAACTTTTAGTTTTTTACTTTCCATTAACTTAGGCAACATTTCTCATGAAAATTGTCTTTTGGAAGGAAAAAAAACTATTGGACTCGAATGCATGTACTAAAACACTTTAACCAAATATTCTTCGCAAACTAAAAAAGTAAATGATTTTTCACAATTGAAAACCCCAAATGCTCAAAAAAATGTTTTTATTACACATCATTTTTTTCAAAAGGTTCCTTTGTAGTAACAAAAATGGAAGTAAAACTTCTAGATGTATCACACCTTTTCTTTAATAGTTGTTTTTCCTTTTCTACTAGAACACGATTTTTTGCTTCATCAAGTTTTTGGCAAAAAAAGTATGTCTATATGAAAAAACATAGAAAACACAAAAGAAATTGGGATCTATACTTGGAAAAAATAGATAAAAAATATAACCATATTTTTTTCTATAAGACAAAACATGTTTTTTAAAAAAAACAAAAATTTCCATAAGTAAAAAAAGGAAAAAAATATAAGCAAACAAAACTCTACACAATGAACATCATAATGAAATAAATGGAAAGAAAAAACAATAAATTAAAAAAATAATAATTCTTTGGTTGTTGTTGTTGGTTAAGTTTAAGCTTCATGTGCTTTAGTTTGAACACTTGCACAAAGCAAAAGCAAGGGGGACTACCTAACATCACAACTCACAAGAACAACATGTGATGGCAAAAAGTACTAGCACCAAGAAGAAAAAGATAGTAGTGTAAGTACCTAGTATAGAATGGCGACAACACGTGATGGCATAAATCGGCAACAACAAATGATTGTGATTCAAGACCAACAACACGAGATGACAAATAATGACAATAGTAGGTGATGGAAAAAAACAAAAATAACAAACAATGTTAAAGAACATCACCAAACAATAACAAAGAATGGTAATAACATGCAATGTTGAGAAGTGATAGCACATAAGATGGTGATGGGAAAATAACCCCAAGCTTCACATCCTCACACCAAATCTCATAGCTTCACAACCTCACATGCAATGGCAAGGAAAAGGTCCTTGCAAGCCTCACAATTCACAACCATGACGTTCAAAGTAAAATGTTCAAAAACAATCAACACACGAACCACACCAAAAAAAAAAACATTGGAACAATTAAATTACACACTTAGGAAACAAAAAAAATAAGAGTCGTGACTTGGCTTTTAATCATGTCACGTGTTGCTAAGAAAAGTTGCAAAGTTTTAGGCTCTAACCTAATTTTAAACCTAAATTAACACCTTAAACTAATGTTGCCTCTCTAATCCTTAGTCACCATTATACCTAATTAATGCATTACCTAAGAATTGGATCCAAGTTTTATGAGAAAGTCCATCCAATTTTAAAGATTTTTAAAAAAAAGGGCATGGAATTTTTAGGACTAGTTTTCACATGGGTGAGAACCAAGGGGTCTGTTCTCTTTTTTGTTTTCATTCATTTTGGCATCCATTAATTTTCACGATGAAAATCAAGTTGAGAATTGGATCACTCTTCAAAATTCACCCAACATTAGTTTATATTAAAATAGAGGGAAAGGAAAAATTATTGGCCTTTAAGTTGGACAACCTTGAGAAACATGGTGCAAGGAGGAAAACCTTATTGGTAGTCCCAAAAGAGTTTGTCATGCTAGTGAGTACTACATGAATAAAGAGTCTATTTTTGCCAAGAATGAAAAATTGTATGTAGCAACCAAAGAGGACGAAATTACTAAACAATTATGCCATGTTATTGAAGAGAGGAAGAAAAAACTAGTGCAAAATTTTATTTGTTTCTAGATGTTGTCTATAAGCCTACCTATGATTAACTATGAAAGTATAGGCAAGTTATTGCATTTCCTTAATGTTACGAACTTTCCAAAAACCCATTGGTCAAACATAAGTGGTTGGGAGATGGCATTTTGCATGCATGATTTGGTTGTCAACAAAACTGAATCTTTGGTTGAGGGCTTAGGTTCATTTCCTTTTCCTATGATGAAATGACAACTTTTGACTAACAATTGCAGGCTTCCATTCTACCTATGTTGTTGAAGATTGGTAATGGACTCCATTATTGTTATCCTTGCAACAAGTAGTTGACAAACCCACTTTTGGTAGTCTGAAGCACATATTGGTTGATGTCGTGGTGTCTTTGGTGATTTGATAAAAAACAATTACATCCAAATTGATCACATTTGGAGTTGATGGTGTGAATATGTTTCAAGGTGTCAAAACAAATATGAAAGTCTAATTGAAAAGTCAAAATGCACTATTCATGATCAATGTGCATTGTATGAACCACAATGTTAATTTGGTGATCTACATTTTTTTTAAGTTGGGCATTATGGGAAATATTAATGTATTGCAAAATTTATATGTATTTTTTTCACAATCCAAAAAGAATTCAAGAGTTTGTTGAATTGACCGACATTGTGGAAATATGGGATTAGTTAATTTTAAGGAACATCAAAACCCACTAGATTTTGATGTTGCCCCCAACTAAAAGAATTGTTTTTGAGTATCATGCCTTGGTTTTGAAATTGCATCAATGTGTTAACAATAATACACATGAATTACCCATAACTTGGAGTTGTTTTGTGATTTAATAGTAATGCTTGGATTTTCTTGTCTAACGTTGATACTCGAAACTTTGAATGAGTTTGATTAAATTATCCCAATCTTGGCAATGTTTTGCATGTGATTTTATTGTTATAGTAATGTTGTGTTATGTTAATATCTATTATTGATATAGTGACCCTTAGATTACCTACATGAATGACATTTTCAATAGGTATTGGAACTTGTTAAATGGGACATCAAATGTGGTGGTGGATGAATGCACACCTAATTTGAATACAAATTTGGAAAACTTGAGTTTTGGGTTATTAACATTTCCATTATAATGCATTTTCATTGTCTTGAAATAACATTTAGTGTGCTTACAACTCATGTTATCTTTTAACAATCCATTAACCATGTGCACAACCAATGTTTTGAAACAACCAAGGTCAATGATGAGCTTGAAAAATAGTTTCCTACCCAATATGTGATGGATGTTTTAGGCTTGGTATACCCATAATATAAGCAAAAATCCTCATGTGGGGTGACCTTCCTTGTTCATATGGCTATTTTAAAAAGGTTTTATTATCAACCTAAGAAGTTTAGATTCACCCAAACTTGAATCCAAATGGTACTTGTTGTGAATATTTTAGACATATAAATTTTTTTTGAAGATCACAATGATGTTCAATGTTTAGTGGGTTATGGGCCAACCCGTGGATTACAATCCAATGTTTCAACTTTGAAAGAATATTTACTTCCAATTAATGTGTTATTATGTGTTTAACTATTCAAATTCATGAAAATGGCAAAGTTACTTATGGTTCAGTTTATGGGATTTGTGGAAGATAAACATTATTGACCTTAACATTATGAAAACAAGATCATGGAATTGGTTTTGTGAACATTTGGATTTGGTGGTGCATATGTTTGCACAACTATTTTATTTTATTGGTATTTTTCCTTATGACAATGTCATAATAACTTAGACTAATAAGAAAAAAGGAAGGGTTCTTCTAGCTTGATGTGTTCTAGCTTCAATGACTCACAAGAACAAACAACCCCTAGTTTCCATGATGCCAACTAGTTTTGATTTTCATTATTTCACTAAATTAATGTGTGGTTTGCATGTTGGGATCATGTGTTGCCATTAGGTGTAGTGTTCTTTGGGACAAAAGTTCAACTCCTTTGCATGATTTGCTAATTTATTTTCCATGCATTATAATTTGTCTATGTGGTGTCAATGCTTTTCTTGACTTTTATGGGCTTTAATTTTAAGTTGTAATTCAAGTAGCTTAAGTCACTAGCCACGACTTTTTTTGTCAATATTTTCCATTCCAATCTTCCAAATCTTGCCAAATGACTCCACAAGTTTTTTTTTATTCTAACCAAAATTCAAACTTTGTCAAAATTGAAATAACCATTATTCACATACATAATGCAACATGCAATAGCCAAATACACCATCCCTACAAAGGTGAAAATAACCATATGTTTATTTCTTTTTTATATAATTAATCAAAAGACAATTAAACATATGAATGTAGCCACTTGAGTTACTAGCTCAAGCACATAGTAGCCACTAGGGCCACTTTCAAGAATCCCAAAAAACCATTGTTACATACTGATTAAGAATTGGATTTCTTGACTTGGGAATTAATTTACATTCTCATCTCTAGAAGTGTTATTTAGTATTAAGAAATGGATTCAATTATCATGAGTGAAAAAACCATCTCCCCAAAATGTTTTTGAGTCTTTACTTTCTATGACAAAGATTTGAAATATATTTTACACCATTATATGTAAGCAAAAAGTAAATATGAGTTTGGAACAAATCCTAAGTTGCATGGCTTTTCAATTGAAGCAACAATTTTGTGGGGCATCCATTTTTCATCAATTTTTTTGATAAATTAGTTTGTTGACTATTGCCTGGGACTAAAATGTCATGTGAATTTCAAATGCCATTGAAGTGCCCTAAATAACTTTCCTTTGTATAATTACCAAACCCCCTTTTGTCAACTTCAAGGAAGTACTTGCATTTTCATTCATTCTTCCAACATGTTTTCCAATCATGATATTTGTACCACCAAGGCATACCAACCCATTGAAAAGTTTAGTATTCAATCAACCTCCACAAAAGATTAATGGTTTTTATACCCAAACACATGGCAAAACAACATAATACAATTAAAAATTTTCATTTGTTGAATTTTTTTTCTTGTGCTTGTTGTCTTGTTATTACCATGGATGACATCCATTGATCCCAACATAAAGTTTTCAAAAATAATAAAAATGCATAACATTTGTTGTAAAACTCATGTAATTTAGTTAAATTTTCATGGATGGAATTGATCCAAATTATTCATATTTCATTCAATTGGATGAAATTCATTCACCATAATTCAATTTACTAATCATGAAATTCATCCATGGGGTGGAAGCATGGTAAAATGTACAATTCAATGTCCTTGGCAGTCTACTTGTCAAGCTAACAAAAAGTAGGACCAAAACCCCTCATAGAATTATTATACATTCAATATTTTTACTTCAATGATAAAAAAATAATTCTTCACTATTATGAATGAATTTTTAAAATTTTCATTGTAAAAGTAGGTTTTAAATAGGCTTTTCTAAATGTAAGTAACTTTTGAAGCGTATGTTTTGCAATTTAACATTTGTTTTGAATATGTATCAAGTATATTCTACCAAAGAGAAAGTTAATTTTTAAAATTTTTTCCTTTGGATATACAATGATCTTTATGTTATAATTTCATACAAACCTATTTCATTAAATTTTCTAATGAAAAAGTACTTTTGAACACCATATTGACTAGTTGATTTCAAAATTATTTGTTCCCTACTTTTATTATTCCAAAAATTCTCAATTTTTTAATTCAATTTAATATAAAACCCAATAGAATGCCCCATTGTTTCAAAATGATAATTAAATAAAATTTGAATATACTTTCTTGTTGTTTTTGTTAAAACTATCTCATTTTCACTTCATTTTAGTTCAAGGACATTAGTTGCATATTTTACCATGCTTTCACCCCATGATCATTTTTTAATCCAAAATTGATTAAGCTCAACCATCTTCATCAATTTTCAATCCATAGCGAATATTTCCAAAAAAATAATGAAGGTTCATTGGATGGTAGGTTCTACACAATTATTAAGACATAATTAACAAAATAAAATAAAATATGGAAGTGCTACATAGCTATTACCATGTGTCAAATAATCACTAAGGTTATTTTATTCAATCTCATGTCCATGATTTCATGTTCATATTTTTCATGTTATGAATCATTTTTTGTAACTTCAAAATATGTTGGTATTTTTGTCAAGATAAGGTTTAGGTTGTTGCAATTGTTACCTTATTTTCTATTGCATAGTGAAAATTACATCGGTAACCATTTAGATCTTCCAAGATGTGGTCTTTGTGGGAAGAAGTTCCATTTGGAGATGGCCAATTACTTCAACATGCATACACGGTCAAGGAAACTTGGTGAAGAAACATCTCTATGATTATGGGTGGAAGGAGATTTGAAGACTAATGAGTTGAAGTTGCAGGAAGAAAAGTAAGAACAAGTTAAGTGTTTGGTTGAAATCTTGGGCATAGTGTAGTTGTTTGAGTATGTGGGTAGGAATGTTGTAATTTATGAGGGTGTTTCTAATGTTGTTCTTTTGAAAGCTTTAATTTTTGGTAAGGATAGACATTAGTTGATTTTGGGTAGAAAGAAGATATAGAGGAGATTAGTGAGATGAGATTGCAAGTGATAGGAAGAAGGGAAAATTGCAAAGAAAGTTTTGCCAACTAGATAGTGTATGGTAGGGATAAAATTTGGGGTTTATCATATGAATGGGGGTGTAGATAGAAGTTGTAAAAATTGATGGTAGAAGGGACTCAAGTGTTTGATGTTTTGGACTATATGAAAACTTTCATCATGATGTATCTCCTAATTTTTGTAATGCCAAATTTCATAATTTCTAACAAATGTGAAAGTGCTAGGGAAAAAGTGCTAACATTCCCAATTAGAGTCCCATTTTGAGAGTTGGAGGTCATGGAATATCTTGGGAATTCAATCATTGTTATTGACTATTTTGTTACCATGGTTGTTTTCATCATTAACTCCCTACGAGGGTTACACATGTTGTTGTTGTACATCATGTCCATGTTAAGGCATGAAATAATTTTTTTTATTAATGAAGTCTTCATGAATAATCTTTAACAAAAGAACTTGAACCAAAAAAATTATTAGTTATCCTTATCATTAAAGTGTGTTTTTTTAACCCAACATTGTATAATTTGAAAGCCACAAAATTTTTTTGAAACAAATTTGATAACAAAAATTCAAAGTCTTCAAGTTTTATGAACAAATAAATGTATTCAATCAACTTTTTCATTTTCATTGTTATCTAGATGGATTTGTTCAAGTTGGATTCATGATTGGTAATTTAAAAATATATAATCAATTTAAAAATCTCACTATAGAAAAATATAAATTCAACAAATAATATGAAGACATGCATCAATGTTATTGTTTTTTCTCCCCTTATCTTTTTGGGGGTACATTGTAGTCTTGTGATGTAGTATTATTGGTAATCAAATATTTAACATCAATTGATAAGGAGTTTGAAGAAAATGGTCAAACTTCTAGAATTTTGTCAAAAGATCACCCCAAAATGTCATGAAATTGCCTCCCCTTCCCCATGATAATTATAAAACAAATAATGAAAAATCATTTCGTTATGACCCAAACATTAACATGATGTGTGATGCTAGCTTTCTTGATAATGGTCAAGTCAATTGTGTGCATGAAATTAGTACACAAAATTGATGTGCAATTGCATGTTGGTAACATTAACTCAAGGGTTGTTAATCAAGTCATAAGTTGGAATAATGCATACATGCAATGAAACTTAGAAATTTTCTTCTACAATTGTGAGATGGAGGGAACTTCAACTCATAAGTATGTGGATGTTATGTAGTTCGGATATCTATAGGATTACTTAGGTAAAACATATTAATTTGGTGGGTTGTATTGCAATTCATAGATAATAAAAGTTTTCAAAGGGGCTAGACTTTTTTTGATCAAACTTGAATTTCTATGCATATGTAAATTGTTAGAAGGTTATAAAAATTTGACAATTATGAAAAAAACTAAATGCAAGTAAATGAACGTGTGATTGAATGCTCATGTAAATTGAGTACAATTTTAAATGGCTAGAAGTAGGAATGGACCATATTTTAGAGAAATGTTATCATAAAAAGCTTTAAAGTAACATTAAAATTTGAAATCACTTATTCTAATGTGAAGGGCACCTTACCTTTAGTTTTAGGGGAGACATCAAATATAAATTTTTTATAATGCTTGCATCAAAATTTTTTTTTGTACAAGGGGTATTGTGTGACTTAGAACCTTTTCTTTTTCCACCATGTTATTATTTAATTATTTAATAGGCATGTATTTAAACCACCTTAAAATTAATTATAATGTTTTGGCATTAAATTTTGATACCCTATGTTCATTAAATTTTTAAATTTTAGTATTTGAAGTTACAAGGAGTGATGAGGATGCAATTGAACATGGTAAAATCATGCGATAAGATTATTATTTATTTGACACACCATATGTATTTAACATATTTTCCAACTAAGTAATTGGGAGGTGATACTAGACTAACCTACTAAAATGCAAATATATATTAAGAGTGTGTTTATATTAAGTCAAACCATAGGCTTGTGTTAGAACAATATATGCATTTAAAATGTAAGTTTGTTCAAAATGATTCAATTGTCAATGATGTGGAAAGATCCTTCATTCACATTCTTCATACATGATCATTTCATATTCCTCCACATTCAATTATTAGTTCATTTATTAATTCACCAATTGAATTTATTAGTATCAATTCACTTACCAACCTATTAATTAAACCTACTAACCTTTAAAACCTAATTAAAAAAAGTTACATACATATATAATTTATTTTATAATAAAAGGATATAACACATATTTATATTAAGATTATGTTTATTTTGAAATCAAAATATGATTAATATTAAATATGTGTTATATCCTTTTATTAGAAAATAAAAAAAACATATATATATATTTAAAATTAAGTTTAAAAGTTTAGTAGGTTCAATTAATAGGTTGGTAAATGAATTAATACTAATAAATTCAATTTGTGAATTAATAAATGAACTAGTAATTGAATGTGGAGGAATGTAAAATGGGTTTGGGCCTTTGGGCTTTGGGCCTCCTTTCACCCCTTAACCCCTCTTTCAGTGGTATCTGTAAAGTAAGGAAATTTTATATTAAAACTCAGTATGAAATGAAATGCTGAAACTCAGCATTTAGTGCACAAGGTTCGAGACGAATTACAGTACGTGTTTACAGGTAGGACCACCAGTGAAAATATATGTAGCAGTAGTGGAGGCACTGAGGAAAAATGAAAGACAGGGTGAAACTCAGAAAACCATCAAGATCTGAGTTTCACCCTGTCTTTCTCTCTAATGTACTTTTTTGCAGGGTTTTTTTGAATCTCACCTTGTTTATGACCAAACTCAGGGTACTGGTGCTGTCTTTTCTTGACTTTACGGAGAACTCTAATATGTACTTGGTTTTCACCTTGAGTGAACCAGCACCTACTACATCGGTACCATGGTAAAAATTGAAAAGCCTCAAATTTTGTTGGGTGTTCAAAGATTTCCTTTCTATTTTTATCTCAAGGGATTTATTTCCTTGATTTCCATTCATGTAAAAATTAACTCAATAAATTAGTGTAGAAAAATGCCATTTTTTTTTTTTTTTTTAAAAATTACTATTTTTGGCGAAGGGAAAAATAATTTTAGGGGGAAAAAAAAAATTTTAAAAAATAAAAATG
>Ga0116227_10003513_pt1 | contig 34752 bp, 32 predicted proteins | sample S1TSphgellanicum_FD_89693 | JGI IMG/M metagenome (GOLD analysis project Ga0116227, IMG submission 89693) | Host-associated microbial communities from peat moss isolated from Minnesota, USA - S1T2_Fb - Sphagnum magellanicum MG | ecosystem: Host-associated > Plants > Peat moss > Unclassified...
AAAAAGAAAAATCGGGCAGGGAGGATGGGATTTTCGTCCATCCAGAAAACGGCCTCAACGGGCTCATCCGCAACTGGTGCATTGGTGGGTGCTAATTCACTCCAGCCCTTGAAGGCAACTGTTGATCACAGCTCTGGGGTTATGTAGCTGGTTCTTGTATAACTTTACATAAGCAGGTTCGTCTGCAGGGGTCTTTGCAAGTTGCCAGTTGTGAGTCCAGCAGTAACAAAGAACAGGCGGTTTCATCATAGTGAACAGAACAGTTAATTGTTAAACTTTTTAATATACAAGGGTCTGATATTACAAATTACATTTACTGCATAAGATTTGGCATGTACAAAGGTATCAAACATACTCCAAACTGAGTACCCGCTCACAAAGTTGTGCTGCTGCTTAAGAAACAAAATTATGTAACAGAAGAAAACCATGTACACCACAAAAAAATACAGCTTGTAACAGAGATGTTTGTCACAAATGTGGAACTTAGAATGTTTGTTGCTAGCTTTCATGCTTAATTGTTGTTGACACAAATGAATAAAATGGTAGCAAAGAATGAGATTGAACACTGGAACATACTGCTGCACCCTAACAATGGAGCTATAACTTGGACCAGTGCTATCAGGATATCGAAAATTGGTCATAAATATCTTGCCTAATCACGGTTGCCAAATTGACCGTGAGGAAAGAGCAGGTTGATGTTATTACTGCCCACGAAATTCTGGGCCATTCCAATGATGGTGCTTGCCAAGCTCTGCTCTCCACGATGATATGCTGAGTGCTCTGACACATAACCTGAAAATTATGCAACCTCTGAACAAAAATACAACAGTTAGAAGTGTTGAAACCTTGCCAAATTTGGGCTCCCATGAGGCTGACGGGCACAGTTCACGATTACCTTAGCCTGTGTCACAAAAAAATTCTTGAAAGCACAGAACAGAATCTTCCGCTGGCTTGGCTTCAGCCCATCCACCATTCAGGGAATTGAACGTGACAAATCAGCCATGGAAAACAGAATCAGCTCCCTGTTCACAAAGTCCTTATACTTGATAACTTCCATAGTTTGATCCAGAAATGTCCCTGGCTGCAAACAGGCAGAATAAGCATCAAACATGGTTTCTATAACAATTTTCAAACAAGCACATACTCATGAAGGAAACACTACTTCATAGTGTCGCAAACAGGTTTTTCGAGCCTCCACTTTCTTCTTGTTGAATGCCATCTCAATTGCATCACCATCATCTTGACTTTCCCAATGAATATCCTTTTTGTGCTTTGATAAGTCACGGAAGTACTCCTTTCCTTCCTTGGCAGTAAAGGTACCCAGACCCTAAAAGGTTTCAGACATCCTCAGTGAGCTATTCTTCACTCACTAACACAATGAGTTTCATGTGCACCTTCACAAGATCAGTACAATAAATGAGTTTACGGATGTTCTTTATGATTTCTTGCATTCCTGATCCGCCGATTCAGAAGGTTAAACCTCCTCTCTCTCTCTCTCTCTCTCGTTATCTTCTTCCGTGGCTTGATCAGTGAGATGGGAACCGGCCATACACCGATCCGGAGTGCAGAGTAATACAGACCTCGAGCCAGGGCGTTGCCGAAGAACGGATGGGAAGAAATGGAGATGCGGACGCGACGTGGTTCCTGACCAGAAGTATTGCGAGAAGCATGTGCACAGGGGCCGTCAACGGCCACGTAGAAACGCGGTCGAGCCGGGGCCGCACGCAGCAGCTGCAGCTACGGGCAGCTTTCCGTACGCGACATCGTCTTCATCGGGAGCTGTTGCAACAGCCGCTCATGTTTCAGCTGGAAGCACGAATGTGGGACCTATTCGCACCAGCTCGACGACATCCGGCGGCGGCACATCTGCCTCTTCCTGCTTCTCCGTCAGCAGCTGTTTGCAGCAGCAGCAGCAACGCCCTTCTTCAAACTTGTCCGTGAAGAGCTACTTCTCCAGCTCACATTCAAGCCCTAGTCCTGGATCCGGAGGAGGATCCTTGCCTGTTGCCTCTTCTCAGTTCGACCAGCTACCTAGTCTAACTTCCAGTCCCTCTACTGCTGCGGCAGCTTCAACCTTCGCCAGTAAAGACTACAGCAAGTACACTGCGTTTTCTCACACCCGGTTTCTGTGAACACAACAGCTTTCCATTATGTTTTTTCAACTAGCTGTGCTCATAGTCATCTCACAGCAGAAGCGGTGAGCCCAACCGTGATTCATCATACAGTGAGTGACATCTGCGTTTTTCTTGATGAGAATATGTGTTCTCTGTAGAGTTCCTAACATGATTAATTACATATTTCCAACGCACTTTTTTGCAAGCTCTCCAATGGAAAGTGACTGTCCCTGTAGCAAGAAAAACAAGGCCTTATGTCAGTGGCTCTCTATTAGGTGGTTGCTGTGATCACAGCAATCTAGTGGAAAGAGAACCTTACCATAACCATAATGCTGCACAATGTTGCAATATTAATGTGGGATGTATTTACTGCATGTATTTAGTAGCTAGTTCTGTGATGAAGTCAGATCAGCAACAGGGCATTGGATCTGAGCAGCAGCATTCGATACTACCATCCGAAACATTGGGAAGCACAGCCTGAGGACAGGCCATGAGATGTCACAGATGCTGAGCAACTTGTCAAGGCTACAATCAGTGAACCAGTCATGACATTCTCTACTGTCATCCAAAGTTTCAGCTGCTCCTCATGAATCTAAGGTCAATAGCAACAGCTGCAGCTCTGAGCTTTTTCATTTTGGCCATTCAACCAACTCCCCACAATTGACTAGGGGTCAGCTTCTGGGGCAAGATTTTGGATTTCTACCGGATCAAACAGGTGGCCAGGTGGATCATGTAACTCACAGTATGTCTGCAGATCAATAGCAGGCACAGGCATGTCATGCAGTGAGCAATGCCAGCTATGGGGGTGCAGAATCTGTAAGTGTCCAGGCCAGGAGGGAATCAGGACAGTGAGTATGACATTTCTTTGATGATTGGCCTCATTCGTGGGACTGAAGTGCAATGACATCATGGGGATCAAGATCAATTGATGAGCCAGATCAGGAGCACAGCAACTCTGACATTAACCTCAGTAATCTTGTTGCAACTCCCAGCATTAACAACACACAGCTCTCTATCTCAATTCCTATCACTGCTGCATCCTCAGCACACCTCGCATCCTGGCAGCCCCACTGCAGGCACATTCTCTATCTCTCATGCTTCCTGGTTGATGTCCTAGGTCCAAGGGAATATAAGAGACCCGGTAGTCTAGTATCTCACACAAGCAGCTGCAAACTTAGGCAGATTCTGATGCAATTTGGCAATAAGAATTTAACACAATTAGACACACCTAAATGCAGGAACAGAACAGAGTAGAGAAGTTCACCCAAAGTACAATATTATATTAAGATGCTGGTATAATTGAACACCACATTCACTGGTGAGAGTACAAAACCTGATCCATCATTCTCATGAGGTGACCATAGCGCAAGCTTTTTGTACTATCATAGTCTTTGATCATGATGTTGTTGATTTCTGCATTTTCCATGATCTGCTTGTGGCTTGCTTCTTGCACATTCAGCAGCTTTCTCATCAATGAAGGAGATGACCAAAGATCATCTCCCGGACATACACACCTTCTTCTTTGTGAATCTCAACAAGCGCTCCATCCCCATTATTGTAAACACTGATTCTGTTCTGCTCCACATCAATTTCCACGTGCAGCCCACAACAGATTTCACATAAAGCTAAACCCAGAGTGGAGGTGAAGTCAGAAGTGACAGCGCAGGATATCACAAACTAGGGTGCAAAGCAAAGGTGCAGTATCACATCAGCAAAGACACATGCCAAGCTCATGCTCTACCAATTATCTTGATATCAGGTATCATCTGGAGAGGCCAAAGTTATATCCCATAAGCCAGGACAGGCTCTCGGTGTTGCTTGTCTCAAAGCACGTGCAGACTTCTCTATAAAAACCGAGAAGGAGTAGACTCTAACGGCCTTGTTGGCTGCTCACAATGAAGTATGTGTTCCTTTTAGCTTTCTCAGTTCTTGATATATTGTGTAACATCACAATCCACATATCACATGTTTCAAGAAAAGGGAAAACACGATGACAACAGAGGTAACAGGCAGGCTGTCTTCACATCCCAAAATCAGGGAAACAGGTTGAAGAAGTACCTTTACATAATCCATGGAAGGGTCTGGCTGTTTGTTATCAGCAGCATTCACAAGAATTTTGTTGAAGATCTTGTACAGACCTGGAACAAAGGTGACATTTCGATAAACCATGTTGTCATTCTTGTACACCCACAAAGCCTGTGTATGTTTCTCAATGCTTCCCACATAGGTGTCGGGCGACAGCAGAATGTGTTCCAGTTTTGTCTTCTTTTGGTAAGTCTCCTCAATGGTTTTATCGTTGTTCTTTGCATGTGCAATGTTGGCATCAAAATCAAATTCTAAGCGCAGCTGAAGAGGTGCCCTGAACACTGCCTTTATAGGCTTGCTACCGACCTTTTCATTCTCACCTCCAGCTTTGCCCTTGGTATTGTCCATCTCGTTTTCAGCTCCAACTTTTGTCTTGACAGGAACCTTTTCCTTCTCAACTCCAGTTTTCGCCTTGGTCACCTACGAGCAATCACCAAAATAAAAAAACAAGCAACATTCAATTTGTATGCTCTAAACAAAACATTTCAGCAAATCATAGACTCTCCAGCAATACCCCTCATTAGGGTTTCATGAAGTTGCTTCATAAACAATGTAACCTCTATTGTTACCACAACACAAAAAAAAAACAAACAAAATAAACTTCAGCCAACTGCAGCCAACTGCTTACCATAAATGCAATCAAAGACACACTGGAGAGTGGAAGGAAATGCAAAAGTAGTTGCTACAGAATGTAAAAAGATTGCCATCAGTCATGTCTTCAAAGTTGGTCCAACTAGTGCAACTCTTCCCTGTGTTGTCCCTCCAGGACTAGTAGTGCCTGGAAAAAACACCAAAATGGAGGCAATAGTCAACCTGCTAGATTACAATTTCCCTACATTCTACCAACCTACTCAATTACCTACATCCTAAGAGGAGATTAAAAAACTGCCATCACCTCGAGTAGAATAAAGTGGCACAAGCAAAAATTTCATACTTGAGCATTAAACATTGTGGTGGTTGATCAAAGATAATTAGGCAAACTTGTCAACAAAGAATTTTAAGATGAAGACAAGGTGATGAAGATCAAACACGTGGAGGTTAAGCAAAGTTTTACCTTGCATGTAGCACCTTTCAGAGTTTTTTTTCTTGTCACCCTTGTAACTTGCTCAAGGGAAAGTCCAATTGGCAGAGCCATAGCACTGCACCACCACAAAATCCCATGACCCACAACACAGAAGGTGAAAATCCATTAGATGCTCCAAACATACAAGAAGAAACAAATGCCCTTCCATCTAATGGGTCTAGATTATACAACAACAACAAAAAAGCTCTAGATCAGATACATACCCTTGTGGCGGTGTGGTGCTCGGACTTTGGTACATAAATGTTTGAAGGTAGAACTCAACAAACAATGCACAATCACTTGGTGAGTGGACAAATGAGTACGAGCTTGTTGGAAAGTTGGTGTGATGAGATGTTGTAGACTTTTCCATTCTTTAAAACATCATGACAAAGATGAATTCCCTCACTTCATTTGCAATGGACTAAACATGGTTTGAAACAATCCTAACTCCTAGCCTTTGATGTTTTTCTCCAAGCATATTTATATACATACCTGCAAAAATGGACTTGAGAGGGATTTGAACCGCAATCCTAAAGGGATCTTGCCCACTGTAACACAAGCCTTACCTACACCCACACCCATGTTAGAAAGCACACAAAAAACAACCAAAATCAACATGTGTTTCATTTGATGCATGAATATTGGATCACCACAGTGCATAACCAACAAAAGGCAGTGCCTTCAAATGCAATGCAAAACAAAATGTAAAATCTTCATCAAAGACCTGATTTTGTTGAATATGGGTTTCTTGCCACCATGATACATAATTGGAAAAAAACCCAGCAAATGAGATGTTGCTACCAGCCCACAATTGAGCTACACTGTAGATATATAACTAGAATAAAAACCAGCAAGTTGAAATGGCAAAACCAACCCACCATAATGATTCTGCTAGTAGACTGAAAGAAACCAAACCCTCAACACACAAAAACGCACTAAACGTTCAACCCATACTACATCTAATGTTCATTCTAGTCACATATTGATGTGTAAAATGGAAAGGTCTCTAATGATTAGAAACTTTGAGCATACATCTTCACAACAAGATCAAGGTGAATTATAAGGTGATTGTGAAATTTGTTCTTCATGAAGGACATGTTGGAGAAAGTCCTTTCATCCTCCACATTGCCAATAATCATCACCATGCATAATTGCACCAATTTAAACCACTCTAAGAGTCGTTGGCTCACAATTGCACTTGATGCAAACCTCTCCCACAATCGTGTAGTAGGGTTGCAATCATGAGGAGGAAGCATAACAACTTGACAATTGTTCTACAATGTCAACTTCAAAAAAGAAGATTATTTATGAAGAAGGTTAAGGTCCAATAATGGCCCCACAAACCCTCTATGTTTGCCCAAGGCCTTTTAATACCCAAAGTGTGCTTGAATTATGGCCATGTGGCCTAGAAATGTAATTTCAACCTCAGGGACCGGCCAATATTGAAAATAGACTATCCCAATGGCATTCAATAGTTCTTGAGTTGGGAACCACCTTTCAAACTCAAAGATTAGACTTGTAGCAACTTTAGTACACTATTTCTTCGCATAATCAATAGTTCAAGCCCAATCTTCCTTGTTCACCATGCTTTTGATCCTAGTGATTAGATCTATAACATGTAACATGTAAAGTTTACCTCCCACAAAAAAACCAGCATAGTCAACTTCATAAGCAAGCTTTTTCCACCAAATTAAGGACACCACATCATTGATGTGTTCAATGAGTTCAACCAACAAAGAGAAGTGCTAAGGGCTACAATTCTTCTCACTATCACAATACATGGTGAAGAGGTCTACCTCTACAAGCTTTAAGGTAGAAATGAAATCACAGATGAAGGTATCCCATCCTTGTGCGAACTTAAATTCCATAGTTTCCAAACATGGTAAGATGCAAGCCAACCCTAATAATGTCTCCACATAACACAATAACTTGTAGTTACTTTTTGCATTTTCAATGTGGTCAATGTCTTCAACCATCTTCACCACCAAAAGTTTGTACTTTATAAAAAATTTCTTGCACGGTGATAACATGGATATCCACTGTGTTTTGATGTTTTTCAAAAGCTTGTTCCCCTTGGATTCCAAACTTTCGGCCAGCTTACAAAACTCCAAATATTGTTTAAAGTTATGTGCAAAATAATTGTACATTTCAGCCAGGAGACTTTCCACCTTGGAAATCAGCTTCAAGGAACTCAACGTTGTAACTAGATTTGTGCGGTGTGCCATGCAATGCACACTACTAAGATATGAAGTGTGTTTTTGCATAAGTTGAGTAATCACACCTAATTTTGCACCTTGAAAAATAGTGGTTTTATCTGCTCCAAAACGGACAAGCTATTGTGCTAGGTCAACCTCTTTCACACCTTCATATTTAGCAAATGAAATAACAATATTCTCCATCAACTTATCAAATATGGTTCCATCCACCTTTTATAAGTTCAACAATATAGGAACATGTTCCTAGTTGTCAACAACATACACATGCATAAACAACTAGTTTTGGTTGTCAATACTAGTCACCTCATCACAATTCACTGCAAGAAATAATGACTTATCCACCACAATTTTGATGGCGCACAACGCAACTTGGTGCATAGCTTCGGCCATGGTCCAACTACTCAAATCACTCCACTAATGTTTTTGAAGGTAGTTCTCCACCTTCAAAAATTGGAAAAGTTGTTTGAACTCTTGAAAGTTTGTCATTAGGCGGCCATGCTTGAGTAGGTGCCACAATGTAACAAATTGCACATTTTTTTTTCTTTTCCACCTTCCCACCATTCTATAGCTGATCAATAACACTGAATTGCCCCATAGTTCCATAAACCTTCTCATTTTTCACATGAGTGTTAAAATGAAACAAAAATTATTCCCCAACTATAATTCTTGGTTTAATAACAAAACATTTCTTAAGACCTGAATGTTTTATCAATGAATCTAGCTTAAACATTAATAATTTTTCTCTTCCTTCTATTTAAGAACAAATCTTACATTGCACCATCCTCATTTTACCACACGAGAAAAAAAACATGTATTTTCAGCTGGTTTCTGCGATTAAAATTTAGTCGCAACTGACATTTGCAACTAAAATCTCATTAGTTGCCTTGGACAAGTCGCATGACACATTAGTTGCAAATGACAAGGGGTATTAGATGAAAGAAAAAGTCAACAAATACAAATTCATTCTTTGACTTCGTTGTATACATATTGTCATGTGTTTTGGTCACAATTAAAGCAAATGATGTGTTGTCACGTGTTCTAATATTGAATTATTTCAAAATTATTATTATTATTATTTTGAAATAATCTAAGATGTTCAATTCAAATGCTTGGATGATCTCATATTATGACACGTGGCGCAATGTAAATATGCCATGTGGCACCTTAAGATGAATTTAATACAAAATATTAATATTATGTTAGTAGGTGCCTAAGTAGGTACATAAATAAATGCTTACAAACCTAGGCTACATAGGTACCTACCTACCTACTTAGGTAAAAATGTAGGTAGGTAGGTCTACCTTCCTACGCTAAATACCTATTCATATAAATAGGTATTTAAGTAGGTAGGTCTACCTTCCTACGCTAAATACCTATTCATATAAATAGGTATTTAAGTAGGTAGGTACATAGGTTGACCTAGGTGGGTAGGTCATATTATGTACCTACCTAGCTAGGTAGATAAGTAGGTTGGGGAGGTTGATAATTTAAAAATGTGCATAATTTTTCATTTTGTTTTGGGTTAAACCTTTTGATTGGTTCATCCCATGTGCATAAATTTCTTAATCTGAAATTTGATGACCATGCCCCTTGTTTATATAATGTTCAAAATAGGAATGAAGAACAAATAATATGAAATAAGTTTTGAATTTGCAACTTCTTCACAAACTAAATTACAACTCCAAAACTTTCCTCATATCTTTTGTTTTTAGTTTTTAAATTTATAAACAATTCAAATACATGGTTCATTAGATAATTAGATAACCATTTAATTAATAATGATTAAATTTAACATATATTTCAAATATAAACTATATACTACAAATATTAAGTATTCATTATCAATTACTTAAATAAATAATAACTTCTCAATATTTAATTAATTAGTTATTTAGTTTCTCACAAGTTGTTAATACATAACTCAAAAATAAATAAATAAATAAAATATTTTATTACTTTTAAATATCTAGTCGAATTATAAATAGTATAATTAAATTTTTAAATAATATTTTTAAAATTTTAAATTATAAATAATGAAAAACATTATTATACGATTTTTTAAAAACTCAATTTAAATAGTTACATTAATTACTATATAATTACATTTATTATTGCAAAAAGAATATCATAGATAACTAATTATTGAATTTTTTATTTAAAAAAATTAATTACTTTATAATAATTCCTAAAATTACAATCATAACAATAATAATTTTAACTACATAATAATTTTTCCAAAATTTTAATTCAGATTTAAAGTTATAAATTACAGATTGTGAATAATTATGCTCAATTAAAAAAAATTATGCATGTACTATAATTAAATCTTATCTGAAGTAATTACAATGATTTTAAAGTAATGTAACATTAATTACAGTAATTAATTTCTTTTATTGTAAGAATATATAATATATAATGTAAAAATATATGTTTTAAAAATAATTATTTACTGTAAATTATAAGTAATAAATATAATTAGTTATAATTATTTATAAATGTGATTCATTAAGAATAACAATAGTAGAAAAAGCTTTAAATTCAATCAATAACTTTTGGAATTGAAATATTCATTTTAGATTCCAAAAAAAATAAATCAGAATTAAAATATCATTTTCTAGATGAAATAAGTCTTTGAATTTAAATTAAAAATTTCAGAATTGAAATGTCAATTTTTAGACTCAATTAATAATTTTCTGAATTGAAATATTAATTTCGAGAATCCAAAATAATAATTTGGAATTGCAATTTCAAGTTTCAAATCAAATAATTTTTTAAATTGAAATTGAAATATCAATTGTCAGAATCGAAAATAATAATTTAGAATTCAATATCAAATTTCAAATTCAAATAATTCTTTAAATAATTGAAATAATAGTTTTCAGAGAAATATAATTTTAAGGATCAATTTTTTTTAAAAAATAAATGTAAAAATTCAGAATTGAAATATTAAATTTCAAATTCAAATAATAAACAAAGAATTCCAATAACAATTTTTAGAATTAAAATAAAAAAATTTAGATTCAAATTTTTTTAAATTATATATATAAAAAATGAATTCGAGTAGCAATTTTCAGAATTGAAACATTGATTTTAATGTTTAAATATAATTTTTATAGTTTGAATTATAATTTTATATTCAAATATAGATATTTGAATAAAACTAACAACCTTAAGAATTCATATTTAAAACTTCAAATTCAAATATTGATTTTTAGATTCAAATAAAATGTTTCAGAATTAAAATAAGAATTTTCAATATTGAAATATCAGTTTTCAGATTTGAATAAGAAAGTTTTGAGTTCAAATATTGATTTTTAAATTCAAATATTTTTTTTAAGAATTGGAATAACAATTTTAAGACTTAAATAATGATTTTAAATTCAACAAAAAAATCAGAATGCTAATAAAAAATTCAAATTCACATAAATATTTCTTAAATTAGAATATCAATTTTAAAATCCAAATATAAATACATTTCATGATTGAAATATTAATTTTCAGATTTGAATAATAAATTTCAAAGTTCAAATATTAATTTTTAAATCTTTATATAAACAATATACATACATACACATAATTAATATACATACAAATATATATTTATGATATATGTAATATATCATAAACATAATTTTAATACATATATAAAAATACACCCCTATCTCATTGTAAAATACCTTTAGGATGTGACTAATTTGGTGATTATTGTGACTAATGGGACATATCAATATATCCATGGATGAAAATAGACCTAAAAGCCATCCAACCAATAGGATGAAGTTTCCAATAGTTGCATCATAGTTGTAAAAGTGACCAAAATAGTTGAAATTTGATCTTATAATTGTAAATATTCCCAAACTTAATTGCAAATGACTACAAGTTACATATAGTTGCAAATGAAATGGTTACATTTTGACTGATTTCTACTAATGCCATTTGCTACACACATAGGCTCAAACTAAACAAACTTAACAACCCATTGATCTTGGTAAATTTAATTGATTTCCCATTTGACTTTCATGGGTTTCTTCTTCTTAGGCTCATTAGGTTCTGTGGGATTTCCAACAACTACAGTGTAGCTTGGGGTGTTGTTTCACCTACAAAAGGATGAAGGTCCACAGATGAACCATGGTTGGCAAATGAAAGAGGTGACAGAAGCAATGTGACATCTTAAAAAATAGTGTTGGAAGACATCGTCAACTTCCCATATATCAACCCCTATAGAAAGTTGGTATGAAAAAAAGGCGAAACTTAAAAATTGGAGGCAGTTGGAATGGTGCCATAACCACCAACAACAAATAATGAAGCTTTAGTTAGGACAAGACAAACTTTTCCAACACTCCAACAAATGCACAACCCAAAATTTGATGTCTCTTTAATGTAATACACACTGAAGTGCATTTAAAAGAAGCAGTCTAAATATAAGAACTTGAATTGAAAATTGATGTTGGAACCCTTCACATTATCCAAATCCAACCTCGTTGAAGCCTATCACAATGGTACAAGAACAAAACAATAATGTAACAAAGTTTTTTCACGTAATGTCCGAAACACAAAACTGAAAAATGCATTGGAACTTGAAACTCAATGTATTGGTGGGAGTTAGGACATGTTGATTCTCCCATTTGCGCTACATTTGCATTCAAAATCAACCAAGGACAAAACAATGAACATAATATGCACTTGGAACAAATGCACAAAATGAAGATGAAAATTTTCAAATCTTCCAACCTCCAAAATCCAGATCTCTCCTATTGAGTCCTTTTGCATTCTAAAATCTTAAGTTCATTTGCATAACTCATCTTACTAACGGTCCTCCCATCAAATTCCATTATTCATTCCAGTACGCAATGTAAATTTTGAGTTATGCATAATGAAAAGCGATAGAAGTTTTTGAGCTTGCACATTGGGTGACAATGGTTTTCTTTGTGCTTGCATAATGGGAGGTGATGGCATTGTGTGTGCAAGAAGTGGATGTGTGAAAAATCAAAAGGCCGTGGGGGGCGATGTGGCAATCAACACCCAAGATGTTTTGTGGCTACTGGCGACAAATGAAAACTACCCATCACGCAGATGGTGACGGGACCTTTATGTGTTGTCGATGTATGGAGACAAATTCTACTTTTGCAGCCCTAATTTCCTATAGGGTTATCACATGGGCCTAAAAAAATTCACCACAATGCAAAAATTCACCAAAGAGAAAAACCTTGGCTTTGACCACAATGGAGAAAAAAGAATCTAAATTAATTATTTTACTTGTGGTGTTGTAGAAAATTAATCTTTTTATCATTATGATAATTTGATTATGTTTTTTGAAATGGTGAGCCATGAAATCATTGAATTTTTTACATGAAAACGAACCTTTTTTCCATTAAATTTTAATAATTAAATTTTACATCTTTTTAAAGTTGTTGCCAAGAAAAGATTCATTTGAAAAAATCAAAATACCATAAACATTGTGTTCATTGTGTCCCATGCAATCATTTATGCCATGTCATTATCATGTCATCAACTATTGATTTAAGACCTTTTTCATATTTCAAACCCTAGGACCTGATTTGACAAAAAACACATGATTCATCTTTCATTCAAATTTCATTCACATCTTTCATCCATTATTAGGGCCCAAGGTTCAAGGCTTTAGGCTTATATAGTTGTATTTTTGAAACAATTGTTGAACCCCATTGAAGTTGTGCAAGTAAATATGTTATTCAAATTTACCCTTATGGTCAAGGCTTTGGTAGAAGTTATGGAATCCATACTTGCCCAATTTTGGATATCCTATTTTATATTTAATTTAGCAAGTTCTTTTTACTGCCACAAGCTAATGGACCTACGTGTGTAAATTTTGGGTGCACCCATCCAATTGATGGGTTGTTTTGAAGTCCACCCATCTACTTCTTGGGTTTTTTCTCAAAATATGAATGTTGGGTAACTAATTTAATCATGTATTTATGTCATTTTATTTTTTTGGGTTGTCACTTGCCTTTTTGTATCACAAGGTTTCATATCACTATGAAATGTAAAAAACAATTCATATGACTAATTTTTAAATGATTTTTAAAATAAACATACAAATAATTAGCTTCAATTCCTTTAAATCATATTAAAATGAGATTCTTAAAATTTTTATTTAAAAGATTATGCAAGAATTGATTAAAATAAAACACATCAATTAAATTTTTTTTTTTTGAGATATAAATGTTTTAATTTAGTTTGATTTTATTTTAAAAACTTCAATAAGGCTTTGATGAAGATTTAATAACAAAAATCATAATGAAGTTAATTTTTTAATGATTAATATTTTTGTATCATTGTTGCCTTTTATGTTATAAAAATTTATTATTGCCTTAAGATAGTAGACATACATGTATGATTTTAGGTTTTGCCAAGCATGTATGGGGCAAACACAACTAGTTGCTATTAACTGCAGAATACCTTTTGAGATCAACTCATAATAAAATTGGTCAAGTTATGAAATTTTTTAAACTATTTTCATTGACACAATAGATATGAAAATCAATCAATCACATGTGAATTAATCATTATAAGTTTTGCCCACTTACCTTTCCCAAATATAGATGCAATGTTATTGTCTTTAAACTTAGGTAGAAGCATGCAATACCATCATTGTACCCTAAGCCAATGCCTATAGTGGTCTCCTATCACCACTTGGCATAATGAGAAAAATGGACAATTTATTGTGACAAATTAATGTCACATAAGGCACATCTTTCTATTCTAAGTTTTGAAGGCTATTTGTTCATCTACATTAAAGTGCAATGTCTATGTATATTAAGGGCCTGTTGTCTATCTCCATTGAAATCTTAATAACAAGAATTGAGGAGGTTGAAGGTATGTTCCACAAAGGAGGTTAATTTCAAATTTAGGTTAGTTTATCACAAATTTCCCAAAACCAAAACTATTCTACAAAAGTTTAAAATTCACAATTTCACAAGTTCAAAATCCTAGAGCAAAAAAATGTAGTTCTTGCCAAATTGTTTATTATAATGGTTAGGCACTTTTACTTCAAGTGGTTTTTCTGTTGTTTTCAAGTAGAACCTCCCAAAAGGTTGTTATATGCCTTATTTCTATTTAAACACCCCACAAATTGACATGGACTTCCTTAATCAACATGCTAACTTATGACCATACTTTACATGGCCCATCAATAAATTTTGAAGAAATTAAATGTCTTGCTTATTGCATCAATTTAAAATTAGTAAAAAACCATTTTTGACCTTTCAAGCATTTAGTGGTTAATCCACCCCATACTCAGCCTCAAATTATCATTTTGAGGTTGGGCAAACAAAATAATATAAGGTTAAATCCAAGTAAATATCAATGTTGGGCACAAATATTGATTGAACCTTGATATATATACTCATAATGATCCTAGTATTGAGAAATTGACCAAAGTAATATAATGATGCTATAATGGTCCAATGATATTTTTATTAACCCATGTGGTGATCAAACCATACCTTTGTCTGTGCCCAACATGCTTCCAATAAATAACTTTTTAAGTCCACAGGTTGACAGACTTCCAATAAATAACTTTTGACTGCACAGGTTGAAAAGTCTGTTGGCCTTTCTCATCATTGACTTCTATGCAATATCAATAGAGAACACTAAGGGTTCAAAAACTTGTATGTCATATTTCCTTATGGCTTTTGGATATTCAATGGGCACACAGAGTGGAAAGCCTATTTGTCATTTGTAGCCACAAAGCTTGTTAGAGGATGGCTATTGCTTGCACTGATGATCTTGAAGAACTCTCAATATTATAGTCCTAAGTATATATTGAAAGCCAAAACTAAATTTCAAGTTCAATGCTTTTTCCTTGGCATTTATGTATGTATGTATGTACATATATTTTGCTTCTTCATTTTTCTCCTTACTAGAACTACAGAAAAACATTCAAATGAAATCAGCAATTTTGATGAAGCCACATGCTTTCATGAAATACCAAACCAGTTCAGATCAAACTTCAAAATCATAACTATTGCTACCAGTAAGTGTTACACCAATAGTTGAAGTATTTATACCTAGATTGCCATTTAATCTGCAAAGTTTCTTGATCTACAGGACCTGACTTCAAGATATACAGGCCTGATTGGTCCGTCTAAAATACGATACATGCCCAACATTGATAGATACCTGTAGAGAAAGTTTGCTGACATGGCATTCGTTGATTGGCTCTAAGAACGTTTAGCTACACCCTGTAGGCATGGCTGTTCTTACTAACCTCCAAAAAGTAAGTTAACAGCTGGCAATAGCTAGGGAGGTAGGTATAAGCTCAACTATGTACGCAGTATAGGTCATGTTAAAGAACATAAACTTTTGAAGAGAAATACAATCTTTATAGCTCAACCTTACAACACTTGTTTCATGTTAGCAGTCCTGATTTAAATATGCATAACCCTAAACCATAGCAACAAGTAAATGAATAAGTCAAGTTAAAGAAGAACCTTGTTGATGACTAGTTGCTCTTCCTTCATATATTGTAACCAAGACCTCCAATGAATACTAGAGCTTAATGTTGCCTCATTTCCAACGACCACTAGCCCCCTTTTGGCTCGTGTAATTGCAACATTCATTCGCCGTGAATCCTTCACAAATCCCAAATGCTTCTCCTCATTGCATCGAACAGTGCTGAACACAATAACCTGCACATGTGATTGCTCAGTATAATTGCACCTGGGTTCACAGTTTGTAGCATCCTGAAATTTATTCATAGAACACTCTCTAATTCCTTCTCCTACTAATGACTCAAGACTAAATATGAGGTAAGATGACTACTCTGTCAGCCTAACAACATGTGATAGTCAATCTGAACTGCTCCAGGTTACTCATGTAGAAGCTCCGTCCTAGATAGCCTAAAATGACCTATTTGGGCCATTGCTATGTATGCTTTCAACCAATTTCTGATTTTGAGTATTTCCCAGCAGAGAACTACATCATGGTTCCTAATCACATGTCATCTCAACTGATGGTCAACCCAAATGTTTGGTCAAACTCTTTGTCCAGTCAAAAAATTGTCCTCCACAAGGTTCAGACATTTCACACTCAAGACTACAGTAATTGCTCTGCATGGTTAAACATTAATTGCTTTTCATGCTCATCTCAACCATCCCTGTGCAGATAAATGTACTTCTTGTCATGTCTCCATTCTTTATAATACCTCTTTTTCTCGACCTTGAAACCCATCCACTGTCGAAACTTCAAGATTTGGAAACTTTTCCATAGTCTCCTTCTCAATGACCTCGAACAATTCTCGGAGTAGCCTCACCTGAATAGACATATCTTTCATAAGAATAGAGAAATCTCCATTCTCATGATGAAGAAGAAACAGCAAGGTTAACACTTCCTCAGGAAGCCACAGAAAGAACCAAACAAGGGGAGACAAAAAACAAACAAAAAACGAAAAACACACACTGGTATGAACAAAAGTGCCAGTCTCACACCTATTCAGGGACCATCAACAGTCGTATGTATGATAGTGACTTAACTATCACAACTTCCCCACTGACTTCATCAGCTCCCTACAGAGGGTAAATGCAGGTGACAAGCACCATCCTATGAACTGAGTTTCTGCTGCAATTCCAGAAGCAATGGGAAGACTCAGGCATACTACTGGCTAGCAACAGACCCCGCAATAAAGACCAGACAAAGAAGCAAAGAAAGAAAGAAAGGGAAAAGAAAAGGGAAAGACTAAGAACAAGTGGGCTTACAGGAAGCACCCCACTTACATGACCTGAAGCAAAATCATTCTGAAAATGCCAAAAGCAGAAATTCCAAACAGGAATTTTTCTTTAAGAACCAACCCTCTAGTTCTCTTCAGAAGAACTTTTAAAGGGTAGCCTTTTGCCTTCAGAAAGACAATAAGACTGACCATCTGGAAGTCAAAAAACTTCTTACAACTACAAAGTCTCAAGAATCTGAAAAATTGACTATTGATAACCCCCAGCTATGTAGTCATTGAGAAATTGGAATGAACATGAGGCATTCTAATCATTTCAATACCTGCATACTCTGGTTGAGAGTGTTTGTCAGAAATGTCACAGGATAAACCTTGAGGACTCTGTCTCACAGTTAGATCCAAGAAATTACAAGAGAAGCCTTTATACGTACAATTCAACCCACAAGAGGTTTTTGGGTATATGCTGCTACCAAAAGAGTCTTGGATAAGGTACATGAAGTTCTCAAAATCTGGAAAATCAGGAACAAAAAGATCATCCACAAACCTACGAACCAAGGACAAACTATGAAGCACAACAAGACATGAGTTACTCTTCAAGAGACACTTAATGAAATCAAACTCATAGGTAAAGAGATAGAAATTAGCCAAATAGACTGCACAATTAGTACCCATGGGGATACCAATGCATTGTCTATAAACACCCTGACCAAAACAAAGAAAAAAATAGTTTCAGCTAGACATTTCAGCTGGACAACCTACAAATGTGCTATCATTGAGCTTGAGAAAGTGCTGACATGACAGTTAGTTCCGGACTAGGGCAAAATACTGGTAGAGTTAGGTGGTGGGAGTCCAGTGAACCTGAGCACTGTAGGGAGCAATAACACCAATGTCACCAGAAGTATCAGGACAGCTAAGCAGTAGTTGCACTATCTTCACCACCTGCCAAAAACATTCCAGAGCAACTCACCCCATCATTAAAATGCAACTGCCTACGATAATCAAAAGGGACATTGCAATACCTCTCACAAATTGAACTAAAATTTTGCCTCCTAATCATGATCAAGAATCAGACAGTTTATGGGCCAAACAAGTGTTCAGGCATAGATTCTCATGAAGAAAGGCCAAAAAAATCATAGTTGGTTTCTGCTTTAAGAAACCTGGGTAAGGGGCACATGGCCCAAAATATGCAAGAGCTACCAAGATGCTATTTTCTCATGATAGCAACCCTACAAAAGGGTATGAACTAGACAAATATTCCTAAACCCACAAAATGTCTTCTTTCTTTGCTCATTTCAAGAGTGAGAGGGAATTAACCTGGGATGCTTCAGAGCGATTCAGCCATGAGTTCCCCTCCACAGTTGTCTCTTCCTTTCCATCAGCACAATCCACAAATAGTATAGGTTTCTCTTTATTGGGCCACTGGATCCTGAAGAATCAGCAGAACTAAATCAGCTCAAACAAGTTCACAGGCATTGCATAAAAGCCAGGAAAAAGTCAGGCTAAGGTGTATTGATCCTACTCTCAGTCCCAGTTTCTGTTGCAAAAGCATGATTTGCTGTTTTACCTCAGCTCGCTTTCCTGTGCAGATAGTGGGATTCAGTATGAAATGAACACTAACCCTTTTGGTGCAGGTCTGTCAGAGTCCAGAGGATGAGAAAGGAGATGGCCTCCATAGAACGTCCTTGAAGGCCATGCTGCCAATGCTGGGTGCATCCTACAAAGGAATGTGCAACAATAGTTCTCAAGTTTTGGAACTTAGTGCATCAGTGCTAGACATTAAGAGCTGAAGCTTTGTCAATAGATATAGATCGCAAAAGACCACCAAATGAACTCCAGAGAGGATCAATGAGGTTGAGGGCCCACTCTGCAGTAGCCTAAGAGCTGAATGATGAAGCTAGTACAGAAGGTCCATGAGGTCTGAACACTCAGTTGATGGATTACTGAGTTCATATGTGAGTGCAAATTTCTCAAACTGGGTGATGATAACAAAAGGCTAGAGAATGCATTTTGATGAGAAGCCCAAATACTTTGACAATGTTGGACCTACACAAATCTCTTCAACCATCTTCACTTATTTAAGGTACATAAGCAAACAGTCGAAGGAACTCCTGAAGACTAAATCTCTGTCTCTTGTCAGTTATGACCAGAGAACAGGAAGCTTTTGTACCTATATTGTGTGTCAAGCAGGAGAGGTTTTACACCACACTGCTGAAGATGCTCAAACAAGCTCACAGCCAATCCCATCTGACCTGACCCACAACATTCATTTGTCAATATATGCCACACATGGAGGCAGCCAACAACTGCTAGGTCAAGGGTGACCTACACTAACACTGCAAAGAAATAGGAACCAAAACACATGTGAATGGGAAAGCCACCTCTGTAGCTTGTTGGGAAATGACTGTTGGAGGGAGTTGAGCTGGATCTCCAACCAAAACCAAGCTATCAGCACCACTTCGGATGATTGGAATCAAGCATGCTGGCTCTGTCGCCTGCATTGCTTCTGAAGCATTATCTCAGATTGGAAGGCACATCTCATATCACAAATCTAAACCTTGAACCAATCAAACCAATGGCTCCTGGGAAGCATCTGGATACACTATCCATGCCTCTTAAAATACTGCACAACTTTCTATGAAGTTTGAGGTCAATCTAGGATAAGTAGCTATGAATGGGGCTGTAGAGTTGCAACTTGCCTGTGTAGCTTCATCAATCACACAGAGATGAAAGCATCGACCATCCAAAATCGCATCTCCAGCCCCCACACATGTTGCAGCCACCACATCTGCCCTGTATGAGACTTCAAAAAGTTTTCAAACATGCCTATAGGAAAACAACATACTATAGTTATGGTATTTCAGATCTGACACATAACAAACAGCAGCCAATCAGCAAGCAAAAAACAGAGGAAACTCAACCCTAAAAGAAAAGAGAAAACAAGACCACAGCACAAAACAGTCATATGCTTTGAACAACAGCAACATCATACACATGCTCTGAGACCTTCAACAGCATCATGTATGGTATATTGACCACCTACTGTAACATCTGCACCAACTTCATCAGTTCCTGACAAGTGCCCTCCCAGCTAGACATGAAGAACAACAAAAAGATTTGCCCAAACATATTCCATTGTCTGTGTGGACACAATGAGTGACTCTTATGATACACATCAAGAACAAACAAAAGTGGCTTGACTTCTCTTGCCCAACATGGCTCCAGCATCTAAGACATGCTTGACAGTTTTCACCTCTGTTGTCAAAAATTCAAGGAGAATGTTTTGAATTGTGGAACCACCAGATAATACAATCTCCTTTCATAAGAAAGTGTCTGTTGATGAAGAGAGGTTGAATAACCCCATTCCATTGCAAGAATATCTCTGATCCTCCCTGAAATGAAACAAAACCACAGATAGCATACCTGTCCAGAATAGATTTGATAGCTTGAGCTTCCAGATCCATGGCTTTATCCCACATGGCGGTTGCCTGTCTGGCACTGCTGATGCGCCTTTTGCTGTTGTTGATCTGCCTGATCTCTTGCCTCTGAGATATAGCAGCTTGCCTGGATTGTGATGCCTTCTTCATAAGTGGGTGCACCATGACTTGAGCATCCATTGTCACCTCTCGCAGTCCCTCTTCCACCTTCAGAATTAGATCCTCAAACGAATTAGCTTAATCTGAACAGACATTACTTCTTAGTGGGAAAAGCTGTTGACATCCTGGAGGCTTCTTCCTTTATATTTGTTTTGAGGAAAGCATAAAACATGAATTACCTTTACTGGCTGACCCACTCGAACAACACGAAGACCTTGTTCCAGTAAACCTTCCAGTAGATTATCCACTGCAACATTACTGTATCATACACACATTCACAATTGACATGTCCATGTGAAAACTCTATAGTCTGGTTTCATAGACAGTATCCTGAACTAGTTGCTGTATAGATCTGGACCCACAGCCTACTGCCACACTGACACAACATTGGCTGATAGATAAGCCTTGGAAACTTATCATTTCACCTCATATCAAGAAGTCAGAATAAAGTCCCTTGTCAAAATGCTTACCTATCAGCACAGGCAAGAACTTGGCCTTGGCCACTCCGACAAAAGGAGGCAATAAAATGAACTAACGTGCGGGTTTTGCCAGTACCCGGTGGACCTTGCCAGAGGGTTGTTCTCTGGCACATGGCTGATTCAATGGCAACTTTTTGGCTCACATTCAGATCCTCCTTCATTGCTTGTAGCAAAGCCCTGACCATGCCCTTCTGTGCCCCCAACAGCTTCCCACTAATTCGTGAAGGGGGCCTTTTCATTGCAATAAGCCTCTCAGAGTTGACATAGCTTTCAGGAAGCACTGAACTCCGTACCATTGTTTCTTTTTGCTTGGATTTTACCTTCATCTCCTCCACACCCAACAGTAAACCTCTTACTGTCATTGCGCCCTCTCCAATTGTCACTGTTGTTTGAGGCAAGGTGCCATTCTTTGACGAGTTAGACATGGATACTGAGGGAGCTGACAGCTGAATTGAGCCTTTGAATCCTTTTCGAAGATCAGGTGAAGTGAAGCAATTAATGGCCAACATGCAACGATCATAACTAATACGATTGGCTGAAAGATCTAAGCGCCACTTAGATGTCACATTCAAATTTTTGGACTGGCTTGTTGATACTGCTACTCTTAAGAACCTGTACCCACCAACCTCAAAAGAAATCAGCTGTGAACATAAGCCACTTGGTTCAAAGAATTTTCCAGCTTACTGTTAGCAGTGACCCAATAAACATAAGGAGATGAGAAGAAGGTTGTTGGTTCAAAAGTAATCAATAGCCCAAAATCCTTTGCTGAAGCAAGGCAACACTGAAGTTCATGTGAAACAACTGCTTAAAAGGCAGTGAGAAAAGAAAACTTGGCACAAAGGTAATGAACCTGCGAGCTCGCTCCATAACAACACCCTCAATCACAGTGTCTTCATCATCAAGTGGGTTCTTCTGACTTATGGCCACCATATCTCCCTGTACAACACCATCAAAATCCCACATCTATGAAACCTACACTTGTGTCTGATCAGGAGTAGAGATACCAAGCAGAAACGAAGCCATGGATATAACATAAGCAGCAGTGTGTGAAAAGACCAACCTGCGAAAATTGATGGTGGGATGGGAGGAGACCACTATTCCCATGCAAGTAGAAAAACCTGAACACCTGGTCCCTACAACCTCCATACAATGATGTGACTTCTATCCTCTGGCATAGAGTGCCATCATCACTCAAGCAACCACATGTGCTGGTCTACATATCTTTCAATTCCTGCTTGACAACAGGAAAGAATTCCATTTGGAGTGCATCCCAATGGAACCCACTCATAAAAAACCCCTCAGAAATGCCCATATCTGTAGGTGCACCAGAATTATCAATCCAGAGGCAATTTCTGCAATTGCACTTGATCTGGAGTTATTCTCTTCTTCAGATCTCTAGTCCTAGGCAGACAATCTCAGGTTTTGTTACTTGATTGGAACATCAAATAGGTCAGGCTGCTGATGTGTACCGATACAATTGTCCATCTGGACGCACTGAGAGATCAAACAGTGTGAAGCCCTCATCTTGCAGCCGCTGCCTAGACCATTCCCTAAGCCTCTCCTTCATCCCTTCCATCTCTTCATTCTATCAAATTACCACAAAAATTTGATTGATATGGACCATTTCCAGTTCCAAAACATTATAGCTAAGCTTCTCAACACTACCTAGCTGTTGGTTCCACTTCTGAGTTCTCATCATACTCCAACTTCAAACTGAACACTGGAAAACATCTCCTCCAATCTGTACTGCAAATCTCTCATAAAATTTTCTCCTCCAAAATTACAACCCTAAACTAAGTAGTAATCCATCCTTCATCTCTCTTAGGTTTATGGTTCCTGGAACCTGCTTGACTTTTGTTCATATGCACAACTCCAAAATGCTATTGAGCTTCTCTAATTCTCTGAGTCTGATCAGTGTCCAGCTGTCAAGAATGCTGAAACATCAATAAAAGAAAATTTCCCATCCCTAGCCAGCATTACAAGTCCAGCAATCTGCAATTTAAAAACATGGAGAATTTTTTTCCCAGAGAGAGACACACACAGAGACAGAGACAAGCTGTACCAGCTCAGATGAGAGTGCATCTGCAAACCGACAGCGATACTCCTCCAAGGCATGACGATGAATCTCCTGCCGCAGTGAACGCTGCCTACTGCTCTTCCCATCTTTCTCCCTCTCCTGCTCCTTGCCCCGACAGCTGACACACCACATCTGCTGCTGGAACCGCAGAGGATGGAACATCCAGACTCGTCCTGCTCGTGCTTCCCCATGTGCCACTGTGGGAATGCTCAAGCTCCAGCACAATGCAGTAGCCATACCCAAAGAAGAACTGGACTTTCCAAAGAAAACCAAGTGTTAAAAATACACACGCACAAAGTGAACTCCATATACCCTACAGGTTAGAGTGGCCTGCACAATATATTTTGATGAAGTACAACATTTATCTGCCAGTTGAATGCTGGTTTGGGCCAGTAAATCTCTGCAGGATTTGCTTGTAAAAGGCACTGCACAATAAAGTGACATCAGCCGGGCATAATGATTGGTCCAGGTGGTTGAATTCAAAGAGTCTTGGACCTTATACTATCCCATTTTCCATGTTTATGGGTTGGGGTTTGAGAAACAATTGTACACCATGTTGTATCAAGATCACCCAACCCAACAACACACATGAAATAGGCCAGCACCACCAGAAATTACACAAAAGGGGAAGAGCAATCTTGACATCTCATGTTGCTTACTCTCTTACTTAAAACATTCAGCTTTGAAGCACTCAAACACCCAACCCAGAAATATCATCAGCACAATAGAGAACTTCATCATCATAGGGTGCATACCTGGTCCAATGAAGCATAGGACCACATTCACAACTTCAAGCTCACCATGCACAGCCAATGTGCTTACCTCCCTCCCTGCATGTTGTTCAGCAGTTGAAGTGCTTGATCAAGGAAAACTGCAGCAGGACCCAAACCACATTCAGATGCATGCATGCAGGAGTGAATGTAGGAAGCTGAAACCAGCCATGAATTGTTAGTAAGAAGACCGTGTTCAATTTTCATCAGCTACCAGATAGATTGTTCAAGAGCATCCATCTTAGTACAAGATCCGAATCCTCCATACCTCTACTTCAGTTGTTCATCTTCCTACTACTTTGCTTTTTGGTCACAATCCAAAAACAAGGATTTGAAACTCAGAAAGCTTTCTGCAAGGGCAGGCACCATGCAAGTGGAATCAGTGTTGCAGTGTATATATATATATATATACACCAGTTATCTGAAAACACAGACAGTTGTCCAAGGAGAAAAAAAATCACTGTCCCAAAAGAAGGGAATAAAACAAGTCCTTCCCCCAAGTTCTATCAGAAAGAAGTGTCTACCTATGACATGCACCAAACATATGAGAGAATTGTGAGACTTGCAAACAACACCTTCAAAGTTGCCTCCTGCAGCCAATTGTTCTGTAATACAATACCATTTAGACTTCCCTTCTTCATTGAGCATTGCACACATACACATGTCTGCTGCAGATTACCCCAGAAAACCCTAAACTCTTCTTCCCAGAACCAACATCAGCCATGAGATTCTTTCATCAGCATTATGACAAAATCTCTCCAAAATCACAAGGGAGGAAGAAAAACTTTCTTCTTCATCATCATGATGGGACAAGATTCAGACAAACAAAACTCCACAATACTAATACACAGAGTTTGAATGAGGTAGACGACTCCGCATTCTTCCGTCTGTCGATTTTCCAACAGCAAAACCAAAAGCAGAGAAGAAAAAAAACAGACACAAGAAGCAAGAATCAGAGAGAGTGGCGGGGCATCCTCTAACCTTCCTTGCGACTGTCAAATCCTGGAAAGCGTCAAAAAGCATCGTCACCTTCTTCCGAAGCCCGGATCAGATCCATCGAAAAAGCGCCTGATCCGTTCAGAGGTCGGAAGGTAGTTGCAGATTGATTGAGAGAGAGAGAGGGGGAGAGAGAGTACTTCTCCCGAAGCCTGTATCAGATCCATCGCAAGGACCTCGTCGGTTCAGAGGTCGGAAGGCTGTTGTAGATCCATCGATCGATAAAGAGAGAGAGATGCGCGTATCTCCGTAGGATACGACAGAATACGCATGTTCTTCTTCTCTCTTGTTCTCCTCCTCAACGCGACGCATCCGCTCCGCACTAGTCAATCTTCTATTATTTTGTGATCAGAGAGAAAGAGCTTTGAAGTGTGAGAGAAGAAGAAACCGTGTAGAGGTTTTTGGCTATGGCTGCTGTTTCTGGAATGCTGGCTGCTGCTGTTAGACCTCACGCTTTTGCGACGACATGTTTCGATTGTCAGTTCAAGGGACAGAGCTCCTCCTCATCTATTGCAGCAGCAGATGTCTTCTTCGCTGCTGCTGCCGCACAACAACAACAACAAAAAGAAGCAACCAGCAGGGTTTTGCGCTTTGGTTCGTCTTCTTGTAGGCTTCTTGTGCGAACTCCTCTTCCATCTCTGAGCTTCTTCGCAGGTTTGTCTTTTTTCTCCCTAGATTTTTGCTTTCTTTGATGACCAGGTCTTGAACCTGCAATTGGAAAATCCATTCTTCTTCTTCTTCTTCTTCTTCTTCTTTGCTTCATCTGCTAGGGTTTGATGCAAAAGCAGCTTCTGCTTCTCAAGATGAAGAATGTCATCCTCTCTATCTGAACAAGGGAGGCAGAAAGCTTATGCTGTTCTCAAGATGAAGAATGTCATCGCCACTATCTGGACAAGGGAGGGATGCTAGTAGCTTTCTCTTCGATGTTTAGGGAGGAAAATGAGATGTTTCTCTAATAAAAAAAAGAGAGAGGTGTAAAATCAGCTAGAGAGAGGTCTGAAGGGGTGTACTGCTGCAGCAATCCAGAGTTGCTTGAATGTCTCTTCATGTCTAGGGATGCGTTGGAGAGAAAGATGGTGACTACTACTGCAACAATCTAGAGTTGCTTGAATCTCTCTTCATGTCTACTAGGGGTGTGTTGGAGAGAAGATGGTGATGATGATGGTGCAGCCATTAAGGGAAGTTGGGATCACGGATCTTTGCAGCACAGCTATGAAGGCAGTGAATCGCAGACACAACCACTTGTGTGCACCTCATCCACGTTGTGATGTCAATGGAGGAGCAGATGTGTGCATGGAAGGCAAGGTTCAGATTCTGGAAGCTGAGCTTCAGGCAGCAATTGAAAGTGAAGACTACGAGGTTGCAGCTTCCTTAAGAGATGAGCTTCGTGTGCTGCAAGAGAATGACGAGGTAGCTGTGACTGCAGCCAACGAAAGATTCTACCGAGCTTTTGCACAGGGAGATATTAAGCTCATGTACAAGGTATGGGCCAATGGGGATCATGTACGGTGCATCCATCCAGGTGCAAGCTGTATCTCGGGTTTTGAGTTGGTGATGTCAAGCTGGGAGCTTCTGTTGGGTGGTGATGTTGAGATGCCACTCCGCATCAAACTTGAAAATTTGGAAGTTTATGTGCGAGGAGACCTTGCATTTGTCTCCTGCACCGAGATTGTTCGTGCAAAGGGCAGTCGCTGGGGCTCACAGGTGTGTGTGTGCCTCTCTGCTTCTCTGTCTCTCTTTTATCTCGTAATCCAAACATGGCAGTTCAAAGTGAGCACATAGAAGTGAAGGAAAAAGAATCACGGAATGTGCTCCTAGTCTCTCTCAATGCTGTGCTTTTTAGAGAATTTGAGGCTAGTTAGAGTTCCTTGTCTCAGAACAGGGATTGGATCTTTGAGGGTAGAGTAGTAATTCTCTACAAAAGTGACAGACATTCAGTGTGCATTTCTGCACTGTCAAATTTCGACAAAAGCATTTGGCTTTCTTGGGTAAAGTTCAAAGTAGTTCTCGCAGAATTTCTGATAGTAATCAAAAAAATTCTTTCTGGATTCTTGCCTACATTCATCTTAGATCAGTGTTGAGGCTGGTTAGAGTTCAGTGTCTCAAAACAATGGATCAAATCCTCGAGGGGAGACTAATCTCTACAAAAACAACAGACAATCAGTGTGCATTGCCGTATGATCAAGTTTCCATGAAACCATTTAGCATTCTTGAGTAGAGTTCAGGGTGGTTCTTGCAGAATTTCTGATAGTGATCAAAAAGTTGCTTTCTGGAGTTTTGCTTACATTCATTTTTTGAGCAGCATCAATACCATTTGCTTCCATCTTGATACAGTGATGAGACACATGACAGTGTGTTCTCATCAACTTACACTAAAACATAATGTTTTGTATTATGTTTGCCCAGAGTTTTGAGCTGATTACCATGTACTTATCTACAGACCCACTTTTGAGAGCTGATGAAGCAAGTGGGTTGTCATGGCAGCTTGTCACGACTATTTGTGATGAAGCTGATGGTCTGACACTTTGTGTGAGTGACTCTCACAAGGTCATGACTGCACTTGTTGTCATGTTCCTTTCAAATGTTTGTTGTGGAGATTTCTGTGCAATCTTATATATATATATGTCCTATCAATGATGGCTGTTTGATGCAGACTTAAAACATTGTTGGACTGAAATTTTTTTCGTGGATGGTTGACCAGGTAGCCACCAACATTTTTGAGAAGCGAGATGGCAAGTGGCTGCTATGTTGTCATCATGCTTCCCACACCAAACGGTGAATTATCACAAAGTTTGAGTTTCAGTTTGTGCCCACATATATCATAGCTTCTCCGCACTGTCACAAGATTAGCTCTGAAAGAAGTGAAGGTACTTCAGAAATGAGTTACAAAGTGAGACATCAAATATTTTGTTTTAGGTATGAGTGTATAAATGGTTCACAAATCAAGCCTCCTTGACCAAAACCCAGGTGCTACGGCCAGTGCTGATGCACTCATGGGTGTTGTTGTGCCTCCAGCCTTCTGTGACCATGTGATATACTCTCTGTGTCCCTCCTATCACTAGGTGAATAACATTCAAATGGGAAGTCTCTACCTCGAAAAGTGGGTTGGGGTGTTCATTGCATGCAGAAAAAACTTTGCCATTGCAATTGACTAGGGTACAATGTTTCTTAAAACCTATTATGTTTCATGCTTCTATCTATTGATACTATGTAAACAGTGGAATTCAGTGAGTTGATTTGTACCTTCTTCACCATTTAAGAATCCAACACCCCCCTGTGTTGTCTGTCCACTTCTTTTGTACATACAGACTAAAGCCAGAATCCATGTGTTCCAAACAGGCACTAGCTCTGCAGAGATAACACTCAGATTGATTGCTATTGTTGTTCTGTTGCCAAGTGGTTTGCTAATCAAATTCCATGTTGGCTTTGGAAGAAAATGCCAGGTTGCTATGTATACTATGCAGCAGATCAGGTCAGGAGGGCTTTCCAGACCACCATTGTGAAGTCTCTAGCATGTGTGCAACTTGTCTAGAAAGTACTGCCCAGAAGTGATAAACAAAACAGTAGATGACCCCGTGCAATAACCCGAAAAAAAATTTACAGATGCTACAGGTAGAAAAAATTCGATAGGATTTTTTTTGCAGTAACCAAGATGAATTTTACACCACAATAGCAGTTGTGTGAACAAACAAAACTGTGTTTGCAAGCTCTCTTGATACATACATTGAAGTAGGTGGGAAGAAAGAACCAATAACAGTTACAACTCTCTAGATTTAAAAGCAGGAAACCAGAAGCAAAAGCTCTCTGACTGTCAAAGTGAAATGGGAGCTAACCACTCACTATACAAGAGTTTACAGGGGGCAAAAAAAATCTGAAAGGAGAAATCAAATACAATTGGGGCTGTTTTACAACAAGTCAGTTGAGATCTGCAATGACTGGAATGGAAATGATAATTTTAAGCTGCTCAACAAAGTTGGAACCCTGTTTTACAAAAGTTGGTTGAGATTGCCAAATGCCCAAGTTGGAAATCATGATTGTTGAGGTGCTGAGCAAAGTTAGAACCCTGATGCAAATGTCAGTCAAGATCCGCAATGCCCAAGTTGGAAATGATGATTTTGAGCTGCTCGACAAAGCTGGAGCCCGTTGCATATTCTGTAAGCAACCCAACTGCAATTCCAAACATTGCCCACCTGAAACTTCCCCCCCACAAAAACCACAGCAATGAATGATCACAGATAAAGTGAGAGCTCCATTGTAACACATGGGAAAGGCACATACACAATGGGAAACTGGGCAATCTGTTTCTGCAGGCCATATGTAACAACAGCAGATCGATTCAAGGTAATGAAAGAAGGCATGCATGGCAAGCCCATTCTCTCATATACCTTTCTTTGATGAACTTTTTGCTTGAAGAAATGGGTAACTATAGTCACCAATCCAGAAAGTAAAATCCTTGTCTTGCAGTCACCAATCTCCAAATTCAAAATCCAGATTCCTCTTCAAGAATTTCAAATTCCCATTCAAGAATTTCAATTTTGTGTTAAGAATTTTGAATTCACATTCAAGAATTTCAAATTTGCATTCAAGAATTTGAGCTTCAGAAGGAAGGGTTCACAATTCAAATTGAAAGAGAGGAGTTGGGGAGTGCATTTGAGAAAAAGAAGAATCTTGTGATATTAAGAGGGAAAGCTTGAACCTGCCATTGCCAATTTCATTCTTTTGTGTCCATCCGAAAAGTCTTCCAGCTCGAATCTGGTCCTCGAATTTCTTGTCCAAGAAATAGTCTTGCATTTCCTTGGCCCTCTGCCTCTGATACTCAATACTCAAGCTTGATGACTTGCTGGAGCTGACCAGGGCTGCTGCTGCTGCTGGGACTGAAGCTGAAGAAGCTGGAGATTGAGGAGCTGGTGGTGGTGGTGAAGTTGCTGGAGGGGGAGCAGAAGTGATCACAGAAGGTGCAGCAACAGGTGCACTAGGCCTTCTAAGGGGTCCCTCAGCCTTGGAGCACCTGATTACAATGTTTTGGCTTCTCATTCTTGTTGTATTTGCAGATTGCTTCTCACAGACAATTCCTTGACCTAATACTAACCCATTAGAAGAGGAGAGAGGAGATACTGAAGAAAAACACAGTGCTGCTGCCATCACCACCACCCGTCCTTCCTCTTCCAAAACAACAGTCCCCAAAAAGAAAATTCCCTCCTCACATCCACTCAAAACCCATCCATCAACGCTTCCACCACTTCTACAACAACACTTCAAACAACAAAACTTCCAACAATTCCACCAATTCCAATAACAAAACTTCCAACTTACAGAAGAAATCTGCAGCAGAAAAAACCCACCACCCAATTAACCCGAGTGCAAGATGATGTCAAGGATTCTAGGGGAAAATGAAGAAGAAGAAGAAGAAGAAGAAGAATCAAAGCCAAGTAAAGAGGAGGAGGGGAGGAGGTGTGGGGGGATGTGTGGAGGAGCAAACCTTTGTGGCTTAGTGGCAATGACCTGTAAGGTTTACCCTACCACTACTACAAAAAGAAGAAAATGAAGAAGGGGGATCGATATAGAGTAGGATACACACCTTTCTAGGAATCAAGAGGTGGACCAAAACAAGCCACAAGTGCAATATTTGGCCCCTGGCATTTACTCCCAATCTTGTCAGCAGCCTAAATAAGGTTAGAATAGTTGGTGGGTGAATTTCGTGGAAAATGAGGCCAAAACAGTGAGTGGATATCATGGAGATGCACTGTACTTATGAGGCTTGGGCTTTTTGAAAAAGCTAGAAAAGCCTCATCTCCATGGAAAGGTTTGGGTAATCGTCTTTCTTTTGTTCAGAAGTGTATGGTGAGGTGCTAAGAGAGTGAGCCTTTCCAGAAATAAGTCAGGCACTTTGCTCGGATCCAAATTTTGGGAGTATGCCCCTCCAAGGGCCGGTGAGCTTGGTCTGGAACTTTGGGAGTGTGCCACTTACCCAAGGTAGAATTTGAGGCCAACAGTTTTTTACAGCACCTAACCCCCGAGAAAAATCTCGACCAAGAAACTACAGCCCGTCACACCTTATACAAAATTGTCAGGATAGCAAATCTTACACCAAATAACCCTATTTAAGTAACCTATATGAAATGAGATATTCTGGGCACTGTGACCTAGCACCCTCCAATGCACCTGTTGGTGGATGAGGTTGGTCGTGCCATTTTGGGATGAAAAAGGGTGGGATTTGTTTGTGATTTTTTTCCTTTGGTTTAAAACCTATAATGGTTTAGGCTTGTGACATGACTCCTCTCATGAATGCAATACCTACATAGTTTAAACATTGAAGTATTTATGTCTTTTGCATTTATAGTTATTAAGAATTTCATGTCCACAACAAGGTGGGAAGGGCTAATGGCTCATGTGAGGCATGTGAAGAAGTTTTTAAAATCCCCCCAACCAACCCATGCATTATTACTCTAAAAAGTCTTTCCCCTTTTTCAAATTTGAAGAAAAACATTGAGTGGGTCAAGGAAGGCTCAAACTGGCATTGCAAGGTTGAAAAATGCAATGAGAGATAATATGTTATTAATGGTTGTTGATTATGCACCTAAAAAAAGTTGCATGATCTCATTACCAAGAAGGACAAATCTAGGTGCCCTTCAAGTCGTAAAATGTCTTCAATTTCATCACTGTCAATCCATGAATGCAAGGATTCTAAGTGATTCCATGGCCATCTTATGACGGAATGACCAAAAACATTGGTGAAAGTGAGAACAAAAGCTACAATGGAGTGAGATTAGTTCAAAGAAATTGTGAAAAAACAACCTGAGGTGAAAGAACTTCTACAAGTGAAATTTGATTATGAACAATTGTTGAAGATTTTGGAGATTTCAACTTCGAATGTGGGAAACATTCCAAAGAATGCATTCTCACAAATGGAGAAGGATGAAGACCTTGGTGATGTAATCATTCAATGCAAATTTAATTATGTGAAAAAAACAAAAGTGGTAGGCGATAAAGAATTCAACAAAACCATGTGATTCAAAGGGATGCAAATTATCCTCAATTAGCATGCATTGGAAATGGTCCATGAGCAATATGTGTTCAAACCTTTCTATTAAAGTAGTTTGTGTTGAAAGTTTAGGATTAACATAAAAATCTTATTAATTGCCTTCGTAATTACAATTTAGGTTGCACGGGACCACAAAACATTACGTAATTAGTTTCACCATTTAGCACCACCATACACACCATCATGCATGCAACAAAGGCAATTAAAATGATAAAAGCTTATCACCAAGTCCATGGTTTCAATGATGATGATGTTTGACCTACAAACAAATAAGATTTTTTGCATTTTAGTACATCTTTGAACATTTTTTAACACATTTACATGGATTAGTACATTTTCCACTTGATTTTTGTGTACAAAGATAATAATGCATTGTATAGTAAGAATGTATGCAACAATTGACTATGAAATTTTTAACAACTATCAATATAATGTTTTACATGTCCTATTCATCATGTTAATTTGTAACCATGTCTTGTGATGTAATACCTTAATCAACCAATTGAAATTATACATATGTAAAATAATGACTCCATGATATTTCCATAAACATAGAAAAGCACCAATATAAAAGTTGTAATACCCACATTTTATGTATTTATTAGACATCAGACTTAAAATCTCATTCATAATACCCACATTAAGGTCACAAAAACCCACATTCGATTGAAAACCTTCAAACTACAATACTTGCATGTGGCTCCATTAAATCCAACATGGATTGTTCATTTCGTGATACATGCATAAAAGTCACAAAACTCACACTAGATTTTCCCTCTTCAAATGCAAAACACACAAGGCTCACAAAACCCAAACTAGATTTTTCTTCTTCAAATGCAATACATGCATGGGGCTCACAAAACCTGCACTAGATTTTTCATTTTCAAATGTAATGTCTGCATAAGGTTCACAAAACCCACATTGGATTTTTCCTCTTCAAATGCAATACTTACATAGGGCTCACAATACTCATACTAGATTTTCTCCTCTTTAAATGCAATACCTACATAGGTCTCGCAAAACCCACAACTATTTTTTCTTCTTTAAATGCAATATCAACATATAGCTCAGAAAACCCATTGGATTTTTTCCTACAATAATAGCCACATTCAATTCACAAAACCCACACTAATTTTTTTCTTTTTATAATAGTCACATTCAACCATAAAATGTGACATGGCCACCTTTGATTTTCATATTCACCTAACCTTGTATGTGGGTATTGCATTTTTGGAAGGAATATTCATTTAAAGGGGGGCTTCAATCAATACATGATATTTTTTACAAGGCCCATGTCTGAATTTTTCAATATATTTTGTAATACATGCATGTATTCTTTGGGAGTGAATGTGACTAAGGGACCAAGACATGGGTGTTTTCAATTAGCACCCATGTGCAAGTAATGCATAAAAATTTGTAATACCTTTCCAAAAACATTTGTGATGGGTAATGCACTTTGGGGTTATTGCTTCATTTAAAATGGCTAGGATTATATATGCCATTCATGGGTGTTAAATTTTTGTTTCCTTTTTTTAAAAAACTATCACAATATGGACATGCACAATACAATCGTCTAGTTTTGTTGAATTCTAACATGTCATTTCAAATCTTGTATTAATCTATAATACCCAAACATGAATCATGAAAAAGTTTTGGGGTATTACAAGACCTACATAAGGTTATACCTTATAGATTGTGATCATGGACAATGGCAAATACATAGCATTGTTCCTCCATGTACATTCTTACTTGTTAATCTTCTTATAATACATTTAACTTTTTTGTAGTGTTAACCTAGTTAATTAGGAAACAACTCTAGAGAAATAGCATTCAACCAAAACAATAGAAGATGTGCAAAATACTCAAGCACAAAAAAACCATGCAAAGTTACAGAATTGAGATCAAAAAAACTTCAGAAATCACAACACCACTATTGTTATAAAAAGAGTAAGAAATGGAATGCAAGCATAAACTAACATCATCATGAATATATATATATATATAGTCAAGGTTGAAAATGTTTACAATTTTAACTAGAGATCTATTACTACTACTGCAAATGGAAAATTGATAAGAAAATGACAACAATGATGTCATTATTGTAAAATAATCTAGGATGAATTTTGGATGAAGGTGAATAGTTCCTTTCAAGAAGATATGTGGGATGGTGACAAGAATGCAATCCCATTCAATAAGATGTGTGAGGTGGTGGCAGGAGTTGCCTCCCTATGCACGGTCAAACAATTTGACCAAAATTTGCAATCTATTGGAAATCACAATTGACAATGTGTATGTGTGTTTGTAAAACCTTCACAACATTGTAAATAGAATCGTGTAATTTTTTACTCAATCCCACATGCACAAATGACAACTCAACCATAAAAAAACAGACATTAATAAAAGCCAATGCATTTATAATAACTACCACTCACGCATAGCCATGCAAAAAATACCAATATCCACATAAGCTTACTTTAACAAAATGCAACCACCCCCCCCCCCCCCCCCCCCCCCCCCACACCATAAAAACCAAACCAAAAGAACAAAAAAAAACTAAAAAAAAATTTTTACTATACAAAAACAAAAAATCAAAAAATAAATTAATTAATTTTGT
>Ga0116227_10003514_pt1 | contig 34751 bp, 31 predicted proteins | sample S1TSphgellanicum_FD_89693 | JGI IMG/M metagenome (GOLD analysis project Ga0116227, IMG submission 89693) | Host-associated microbial communities from peat moss isolated from Minnesota, USA - S1T2_Fb - Sphagnum magellanicum MG | ecosystem: Host-associated > Plants > Peat moss > Unclassified...
AAGACTAGCTGCGCCAGAGGAGACATGAACTGCTGGGTCGAGGCTTGCAGGAGGTAGCTTTTGAAAGCACACAAGTCCTCCCGCTACAGTCATCATATGCATGGATTCGAGACTGAATGGAAGAAAGGTGAAAGACGGCAGGCTTAGCACATGAGTCGATGGGTGATGCAACCCCACCCATGCTCCCGTCTCTAGGCCGTTGGTGACAGATTTCGGTCCTCCAACGCGGGAGGTCGGGAAGTACCAGTCCGTCACTTCTGTCACTCTCGCCTCTAATTGCTTTCGCCTGAAGTACTTGGAGTGAATCAACACACGATTAGCGTCATCGCAGCATGCTTTCAAAGCCTTGCACACACTTATGGTCCTGATGAGATCTCGCACACGAAGCCTGGCAATTATAAGATCACCAACTTCCTCACAAACGACGGTGAAAGCAGCTGCTGCAGCGCGCTGCAGCGCGTCCGGATCATAACTCTGGACACTTCCATGATCAGTCGGCTCGGCCTCCATGACCTGCACTGTGGCACTGATACAAAACTCGGACATACATCTACACATGCTGCTCTCTGTCAATTCCGAATAAAACTGTGACGACTAATCGAATGAAGCTTTAAAAAACGTACTGGAACTAAAGACCAAACAATTGAACAGCTACAGTAGCAACTAACAAAGCAATGGAAGCCCAAGGTCAAGCAACAACACCAAGAACTACGTCCAACAAGCAAAACAAGCAAGGAGCGAGAAGAGCAATATGGAAGCAGCAGCTTGGAGGTGGAGGAGGAGGAGGAGCTCCTGATGTCTATATATAGGACTCATTGCACGACTCCACCAGACTTGCATCCGTCTTGAAAGTGAGTCTCGGGGGAGCTGAAGACGGGAGTTGGGAGCAAGCGGCTACGTGCACTGCGGAGCTTCGCGAGGCAGTCTCGGGGGACCAAAAACAAATTGTTCCCCGCAACCCCCAGAGCCATGTCCGCCGTCCGGACCATCGCCAGCAACCGCGCGGGTGGGTGGGTTCACAACATACCTCCCAATGCTTTTGTTTTTTGGTGGCTATATATATATATATATGGTCAAATTGTGGCTATTGAAAATCTCAGAAAACACTTGATATATATAGCCAGAATGCGAATTGAAAAACTGAGAGTGGTAAGATCAAGTGTTTTCTGAGATTTTCAATAGCCACAATTTGACCAAATTTTAAGAAAAATCGACATTTTTATACATGGTTCAAGTAGGTAGCCAAAAATATAGAAGGACTGTTTTAACAAGTTTTACTTTCATATTTAGCTTGTAGCCAAATTTGGCTAAATCGGCTTACAGATGATCAGCACCTCACCTACAATGCAAAGTTGGAGGAAAAAAATAGAAAAGAAAAAGAAACTACTCCAAGGGAGGCTTTTTTTTTTAAATTTAAAAAAAAAAAGTTCCGGCTATAATAAAACTTCAAAATATTTCTTACGTTTATTTTTCTGAAAAAAATCTCATTTTTTAATTCATGTTCTGATTTCTTGATGCTGGAACTTGAAAACATTTAATGAAAAAATGAAGCAATTTAAAATATTTTTGAAAAGCGTTTTTCATTCATAAACATATTGTTATTAGTTATCAACCTACCATCCTAGTATTAAGGAAGGTTGTGTGTTTGATTGTTTTGTCACATTGAATTCATGGGCTTTTTTTTGTTTTTTTTTTTTTTCCTTTAATTTTGTGAGATAGTTGGAACATTTTTTGGGCAAATTTTTGCACTATGTGAATAATATTTTGATTTTTTTAGTGTAAATTCGAATTAAATAAAAACCTAATAAATTTACTTATGAAATAATCTAATGATTTTTTTAATCTAATTTTTTTTATAAATATTTTTAAAGATTGATGAGTCTAGTAAAATGAACATGTGATGTTCCTCCTAGTAACACCCAAGGATATTTTTGTCCAAAACTTGACTTGTCAAAGGCTTTTCAATGATGCCGAAGTGTAGCCCAATTATTTTGATTATTTTGTCTTGATTTTATTGAATTTTCATGACAAAAAATTCTAATATATAGATTTTGAAACTTTAATGATATCAAGAATATGTTGAATTTTTTATGTTCCTAAATAATCATTGTATTTAGAAAGCATTTTAGTAATGTAAAAGTGTTTCATTTCCTTGAATCTTTTGGTTTTGAAATACAATTTTGAAAGATGTTTTGATTTTTTTGGTGGAATTTTTTTTCTAAGATTATTTTTGGTATTCTAGATTTTTTGAATGTAATTAATTGAGTAGGTATGATTTGCTCATAAACTTTCAAAGCTCAAGAGTGAATTTGGAAAGGGTCATGACAATTAAAAATGCAAATTTGCATTAATTTTCACCTTTCTTTATTTCAATAAAAACTTATCACATGTGCATGCAATGGATAAATATGATAAAACTAAAACATTTTTGAAAAGAGGCCAAGGAATATAATTTGACCACTTTTGATTTTTTAACTATTTTTTGATGTAATTCCTAATCATATCATCGAAAAATATATATTTACCTTTTACTAGAGTTTTAAAGATAAATTTTAGACCTAAGGTGCAAGAGCTATTGAATTTTGAATAATTTTTGTAATTAATAGTTTATTAAAATTCAAATTTTCAATGAAAAATTGGATTTAATATTCAGGCTCAAAAGTGTAGCTTTCAATATTACAATATGTGTTCAATAGCATAAGCCACAGTAATATTTCTCAACAAATCAAAAACATATTTTGATTTTATTGATTGCATTTATAAATTGGCAAAATAATACCCTCCAAATGCAAAAGGTTCTTGATACATACAAAAAACATGAACCTCCCCAAATATGATTGTGATTCTAACATTTAGATCATCAAACTATTGTGAATACATATATAACGAATTGAGTCACAACCGAATTATATAATTGTACTTTTTTTGGATATAATTTGTCAAATTATTTTGTGATCGTAACTCGATAACCATCTCGAGTTGGTCATCTTATGATGTGTTTCTTCCTTGTTGGACATCCATGCCCAAGTTATATGCCATATTCAACTAGCTACATGTAGTTTCAAAAACCTATCAATACCACTTTACATGTCTAATGTGGAAAGAATGTGGATAGAAAATATTTAACCACACACGAAAACCAAACATATCCCAATATGGATGAAAAAATTTACAAATTTTCATATTAATAGATCATTTTGTGTTAAATCATCAATTTTAAATTAAGAGCAGATTCAGCTTTAGACAAAGCCTTTGCCTACTATTCAATTTACCAATTACAACACAAATTAATAAAATTTATCATAAAATTATATACAAGCAATTGACATTATAACAACTTTACAATATATTATTTCCTATGTGTATGTTATCAAGGTTTTAATGAATCAATGTACATGGATCCATAAAAGATAATTAAGTTATAAAATTGTCTAATAAATTTACAATTCTATAGATTTTAACTTCCTATAACATAAGAAGCACCAACATATGAAAAATGAAATAGTTGAATGTGTGATGTATCATTAATAATTTATTAGTGGAGGAAGCTTGAAGTACAATACATTGATTTTTAGAAGCCTTCAATTTTAATGATGTGCACATTCTCACGTGGAGGATTTTACATTTTTAAATCATGCAAAGGAACATTTAAAATCTTGGTGTTGTTCTATGTCTACCCATGTGCATTTAGATTTTTCAGCTTTGGTTCATGGATCTAAAGTTGAGGACCATCAACAAACTACCAATATGTACCCTTTGTCATGTGCAATGTAGTTTTCTTTCAAAACCACAATCCTTATAGCTCAACATCATCAAACAATCCATCATTGAACATCATCCATCTTATATGAAATATATCATTTATTATTATTATTATTATTATTATTATTCTTATTATGTGTTTTGTTTTTTCAATTTCATGATGTTGTTCAAGTGGCGATGAATGTTTTTTTGGTGTGATTTTTTGTCAAAATGTAAAAAACAATTTGATGTTGGGACCCCTAAAAAGGTTCTTTTGAATTTTTATTCACCAAAACAAAAGGGCCTTCGAATTGGGTTCACTAGATTTAGAGTGCATCCTTTTAGAAGCCACCAAATAACAACATATTACCAAAACATCAAACTTTTGTGCATTATCATATCGACAATTACACCTATAATTGTGCACACATCACATAAAATAACATAAAAAAAAACCCTAATTAGCCCATCATACCTAAAATGATTTGAAAACCCACGGCCACTTGGGATTATATCCCAAACATTAAATAGTTCAAACTTTGTTCACACATGAATAGCTTCTAAGCTAAAGCACAATTGATTACATTAACTTATCATTAATTTAGTTATGACTTAATTAAACACATAAATTAACATTTTTAACAAATTATTGTCTTACTTATGTTATAGCTAAATTTGGTTAAATCGTCTTATGGATAGTTGTTAAATGGTTACACCACAAAAGTGAGAAAAAACCTTGGTGGCAATCACCCATAAATATATTTAGCCAAATTTGAAAATATTCAAAATATGAAAGTATAAAATATCAAACAGCTTTTCATATTGTGGGCAATTGTGGCAAATTTTGGTGATTTTTTCCAAAAATAAAATAAAATATTATGATGGAATAGTTTTCACAAAATGACAAAAACATTCCACCAAAAAAATCACCTCTTATACATATACATATATAAATCCATAATATACATATTACACATAAAACATTATTTTAAATATTAATGTGGCTTATGCCATTGGCCAAAGTGTAAAAAAGATTATGTAATTATTCCAAGTGTGAACATGATGCTGAGGATAAAGTTCAATAATGAAAAAAAAATTTAAGATTCTCAATAACAAAAATTACTCAAAATTCAAGACCACCCACACCTTGAATTTAAAAATTATGAAATTACCTTTGTTAAATCCTATTCAATAAGGGCTTTCCAATAAAACTAAAAGCAAACCCCAATTTCCCAAAAAAAAATAGTTTTTTTTTTATTGATGTTTTGTTGATGAAATTGTTCAAGATTCAATAACTCTTACACCATAGGTCTAAACAATGCTAAATCACCTTGGTGCACCCTTGTTCATTGAGGTGTAATATGGTTTGGGAAATCCCTTAGTTTATTTCCTCCTATTTTTGCATTGAATTTCACCTTTCTTTGTTGTGATTTCTCTGTTGATTTTGGATCTATTTCTTTCGGTCTTTATTGTAAATGGCTTGTTGTTGCGTATTTATCTATTCACTATTTTCAATTTTCTATGTGTGTAGCTAGCAAGCATACGATCCTATACATTATAATTAACATGACGTAACTTGCATACAATGTTTGCACTCCAAATTAGTTTGTTGGATGTTGATTAATAGTGGGAGATTGTATGTGTATTGCTTTTGTACATTCCATATTATTTGAATGTTTGTGCATTTATGCATGTCCTAATCTTTTTCATTTTGTTAATATTACAAGTCAACCAGTTGTGTTGATTTAATCTTAAACAATGGCAAACTTTGAAGGTTCATAGGTTATGGGCCAACATTATGGGCATGTTGACAAGCTTTTTTGGAAGACATTACATGCAGTGGAAACTCAAGATCGAAATTGTGCTTAAAATAAGGGAGTTGTGGAACCTTGTTGGTGGGAACAAGCAAAAGCTAGTGGAAACCCATGTGAATGCCTTGGTTGCATACACTAAACGAAAGAATCGTGCTTTGAGCCTCATCATTCAAAGTTTGTCAAATAATCAACTTATTGTTGTTCACCAAGAGATAATTGCTAGAGGGATGTGGGAGGCTTTGGCAAAGTGACATCTTGACAAAGGATTGACAAATAGATTTTTTTTGACAAGGAGAGTATTCACTAGCTATATGAGTTCTAATGAAACCATGGAACAACATATAAATAAGTTGGGTGTGATGGTAGAAGAATTCAAAGCCATTGAAACTAAGGTGCCTCTTGAAGTCAAGGTGATGGTATGTTTCTTAAACATGTTGGATAGTTACAAATTTTTAGTTACGTCTTTAAAGTCTTATGAATCTACAAAACTAACATGGGAAGCTGTTACTACCAAATTATTCAATGAGGAATTCATGAGAAAAGAGAGAGGTGATGCTCCTAGTACTAATGATGTAGCTTTTGTTCACATGTTGAAAGAATGTAGGCTTTAAAAAGACTACAAGAGACAAATCTCAAATGTTTGTAACTATTGGAAAGTGAAAGGTCATTGGGTGAAGGACTACACAAAAAAGAAGAAAGATGAAAAATCTAAGAAACTTGAAAAGAAGATTGATGCAAAAAAAGGAGAACATGGAAATAGTGTTACCGATCGTAGTGAGGCATTTGTCATTACATCATTGTTAATGTCTAGTGATGAATCTTGGTATGTAGATTTTGGTGCATCCATGCACTTGTTTCATAAAAGGGATTGATTTATGACTTTGAGAAAATATCACCAATAAAAATTTATATGGGAGACAATTCAACACAAGAAATAGTTGGAAAAGGAAAAATCAAAATAAACATGATAGTGGGAGTTAACTATATTTTTGCCACATGTAATGATGTCATTTATGTTTTTGGCTTAGCAAATTATTTTTTTGTGAGCAAACCAACATCTCAAGGGTATAGTGTTGAATTTGGTGATGATTTTTGTGAAGTAAGAAATAATCAAAAGAAGATTGTTACACATGGGGTTCAAAAAAAATTGACTTTATGAATTACAATGCACCACTTTTGCTGTTGTAGAACAAGTTCACGTTGCTATGAATGGGAGTTCCATGGAGGATGTAAATTTGTGGCATTAGCGATTAGGCCATCTTAGCATTGACAACTTGATCAAGTTGTTAACAAAATATCAATGGATGGGCTCCTAATCAACAAGGATGAAAAGTTGGAGTTTTGTAAAGAATGTGTGTTCAGAATGCAACATACAGAATCATTTCCCAAGGAGGGAGGATCGAGATTTTGGTGAGGTCCTAGGACTAGTCCATTGTGATGTTCAGGGACTAGCAAAGACCACTTCTCTTGGAGGAGTGCAATATTTTTTAACTTTCACTAACAATTGGTCGAGGAAAACATTTTGCTATTTTTTGTAAAGAAAGGGAAAATGTTTTTCAAAGTTCTTAGAAGGTGAAAGCATGATCAAGTAGACCAATTAGTGTATTTTTTGGGGTTAAATTACAAGTACCTTAAAATATATTATGGAATCATCAAACATGTAATTTGGTTGGGTAGAAAGATTGAAGTTAATATGGTTTTTTGATTTTATGTAAAAAAATGATAAAAACACATTTAATCAAAAGTTAACTAAGATTATTGTGAATGAAAGTAGGTGCAAGTAAATGTCCTATGTCATAAAAGTAGGTGCAAGTAGATTAAAACAATGTCCAAATAAAGTAAAATAAAATAAAATGGAAGCCTTAAAGTATACCATAAGTTTTGTGAAAACATGTAATCTAGAAATGTTATATTTGGTTTTTGGAAATGAAGTAAGTTTAAAACATTTTAATTTTTAATTTTCAAATGCATTATTTACACACTTTTATGATGTAATTGTTTTCATTCTGTGAAATCTACATTCTTATGATGTCAATTGAGGCTTCATGGTTTTGCATTATAATAGGAAGAGTTCTTGAACTATTTTAATGCTTAAATGTGAAAATCATTATTTTCAAATTAGAGAAGACAACTTTTGTGGTCTACTTGATTGTGCAGAAATGTAAATAAGAAAGAAACTTAAATTTTTAAAGAGTGACAATGGTGGAGAGTTTGTTTCCAAGGAATTTGAAAATTATTTGAAAATTCTTGGGATTCAACATTAAAAGTTTGCACTTTATAGCCATCAATAAAATGGGGTAGTGGAACAAGTGAATCAAACGATTGTGGAAGCAACACGTTACATCATAGTAGTCTAATGGGTCCAAAATTTTGGGCAGAAGTTGTGAATACTACAGTTTACATCAAAGTTAAATGTCCTCACAAAGTGTGAATGGAACATGACACTTAAACAAACATGGAGTGGGAAGAAACCTTCAATGAATAGTTGAAGGTGTTTGGATGTTTAACATATGCAAAAAGACTTGATGACAAAAGAATTAAGCTAGATGTCAAGAACATTAAATGTGTACTTGTAAGGCACAATTTGGATTCTAAAGCTTACAGACTCATTGACGAGTCAAATGGAAAATTGATCATTAATAGAGATGTGGTTTTTAATGAGGTTGTGAAGAAAGGTTCTTAAATGGGAAGAACAGTAAAGACACTAGAAGTTGGAATGAAGCTTGTAAACTTGGAGTACAAAGATGAAGAAGAAGTGGGAGTAGAAAAATCCCTTCCACATAATGAGACTACTTTTTAAATTGGCACCATGGTGCAATTGGACCAACTTAAATTACCTTATCAAGTTACATTGCATGAGTCTCTATGCAGAACAACCAACGAGAAGCAAAATGTGAATCAATAAACTAAACTAAAAAGTGTACCAACAAAGCTCACACATTATGCTTGTGTTGTTAGATCTTTGGATGAACCATTGACACTAGTAGAAGCTCTACAAAGAGAAGACATGAAGCAATGGAAAGAAGTAGTAGATGTAGTGTACAATTTTTTGCTAGATAATGAGACATGGGAGCTTATGAAGCTTCCCACAAGAAGACATGCAACGGCTATAAATGGGTGTTCAAGTTGAAATAGAAGGCGAATGATGAGATTGATCCCTACAAGGCATGTGTGGTGGCGAAAGGTTTTTCACAAATTGAAGGGATCGACTACGATGAAACCTTTACATTAGTTGCAAGGTATTCTTCAATTCTTATGTTACTAAGGATATCAATTATGTTGGATTTGGAAATCGATTAGATGGATGTGAAAATACCCTTTCTCCATGGCAAGTTGAACCTGAAAATGTTTACATGGTATAACAGAGGGGCATGAAAAACCCAACTATAAAAAATTTGTGTGCAAATTTAAGCAGGCAATATATGGATTGTGGCAAACATCACAGATTTGGAATAAAAGAATAGATAATTTTATGAAGCAAAAGGGTTTTAGACAATGTAAATCATATACTAGCATTTATGTTCAAAGAAAACAAGGGCAAGTTGTCTACTTGGTGCTTTACATAGATAATTTATCGATCTTCAATAAGAATCTTGATGAAATTAAGAAGGTTAAATTAGCTCTCTTAGAATAATTTGAGATGAAGGATTTAGGAGAACTTGAATTTTGTTCAAGGATTCAAGTAATCAGAGATTAAGCAAACAAAATGATTAACCTTAGTCAAGTTCAGCACATAACAAAAATACTTCAGTGTTTCAATTGGAAGAGTTGAAACCATTGAAAACACCTTTTGACATCAATGTTCAACTCACCAAAGGACAAGTTCCTATAATTCAAACAAGGAAATTGCTAAAATGGAAAAGATACTGTACTATAAGGTAATTATTGGTTGCATCATGTATTCCATGATTGCAACTAGATTGGATGTGGTCACCATAGTAGGAATTGTGAACCAGTTCATGTAGAATCCAGGTTATGCACATTGGAGATTTGTAAAGCAGATCATGCAATATCTTTAGGGTACATGTGATTACTAGCTACAATTTATAGGAACATCAAAAGGCAATGAAATGACTCTAACATCTTACTATGATTCTAATTGGGGTGGAGATTTGGATTCCATTAAATCCACCAATAGGTACATGTTTATTCTTGGAAGCACCATTGTGAATTGGAGCAATAAGCAACAACCTACTATAGTGTTGTCCACTACCGAGGTTGAGTATATAGTGGTTAGTCAAGTCGCAAAAGAAGTAGTGTGGCTATAAAGGTTGTTGAACAAACTTGGATTTACATAGAAAGAACTTATAATGATCCACACTCATAGTTAAAGACGCATAATATTAATCAAGAATCTTGTTTATCACAACAAAACAAAACACATTGATATTCAACACCAATATGTGAAAGATGTGGTTGTTGTTGGAAAAGTGTTGTTTGTCTACTGCTCAACAATGAGCATGTGGGATGACATTCTTACAAAAGGTCTTCCTATCCAAAACACTTGCTCTGTAATGAGGCTCTTGGGCTTGAAAAATCCAAGATGTGATCGAATGGGAGTGTTAGAATAGTAATTCTAATTATGCGGTTAAACTTGAGTTACTTGTGTCCTAGATTTTTGGGATTGCATATGTTTAGATTAGGATGTAGTTTATTTCCACCTACTTTTGCATTGAATTTCATCTCATCTTTGTTGCAATTTCTCCATTGATTTTAGATCTACTTTTTTCGGTCTTTAATGTAAACAACTTGTTCTTGCATACTTATTCATTCATTGTTTTTAATTTTCCATGTGTGTAGCTAGCATGCATACGATCCCATACATTAAAACTAGCATGACGTAACTTGTAAACAATGTCTACATTCCAAATTAGTTCATTGCATGTTGATCAATAGTGGGAAAGTGTATGTGTATTGCTTTTGTACATTCCATATTATTAATGTATTGTTTGTCTATTTATGCATGTGCTAATCTTCCTCATTTTGACAATATTACAAGTCAGCTAGTTGTGTTGATTTTATCTTAGACAATGGTAGACTTTGAAGGTTCATATATATATATATATATATATATATATATATATATTTTCTACAATGTTCATAAATGTTATCCATATTTAAAGTTAATTTTTTTGAAAAAAACATATGTATAAAGGAAGAAAACACAATGATAATGTATAACTTTATTGACAAGAAAATTCATGTGAACCTCCAATTCATGTCCTTTTGTTTAAATTTTTTTTTTTTTTAAAAATTGTTGGCATTTGATAGTGAAATTTAAAATACCTTAATTGGACAACACCAATAAATACTTTTCCTTCAAACATTTTGTTATTCCTTGTTTTTGTTAAACAATTTTTTTTGTATCTTGGGGCCACTATCCTTACTTTATTTACAAATATTTTTTAAAAACCAAACCAATCAATTAGACTCAAGGCTTCTTTTTTGCACCCACCACAAGCAATTTGAAAGGTAAGAAAAAGTCCAAAAAATTATGCTTTTAAAAAAACTACAACAAACACTAGATGGGGGGCTAAAATGAACCATCTTCTATATTACTAGACTAGTACTTTAACCTTCTTGAATTGGGACTCTTCAAAATTAAAATCTACATCAACATGAAAAATGTTAGAATTTAATTTAGTGTATTGGTTGAATATTCATAATATTTAAAAGAATCCCAAGAAAAATAAAGGTATTTATTTTTTATCATGGTATCATTGGAGGTGTTGCCAATTAGTTCACCCAAGGCCTAAATGAGGCTAGGAAAACATTTTTCTACCAACTTATTGGTAAGTTGGGAATTAAGAAAAACAATTATTTTTATTCCTCAAACCCCAACCTTTGTTCCTCCTTTCTTCCACAATGTTTTTGGAGTTTTTGAATAGTCAACACTTGGATCAAGGTGAACCAACACCTACACTATTACTTTCACCCTTGAATGGGGGGCCTTTTAGAGCCTACATTTGATTTGGGAAAAGGTAAATTTGAATTCAAAAACCTTGATTTAGTTTAAGGATGCGATATTTATAATGGTTAGGAATAAGCCATGTGTTTTTGGGATTTTTACCAATGTTGTGAGGGTACTCAATTTGCAAGGTAAAAAACAAAAACTAGGGGTTCAAGTTTTTGTGACCCAAACTTGAGTTGAAACCATTTTGTTGGAATAAAAATTGATTATGGAATTAGTCTTTTGTTAGATCCAAAACCAAAACAAGAATTGGAAAAACATATTCTTAAAAACAAGGGCAAGATCTTTAGGTAGGGAAGTTGACTCTTTTGAAAACTTAATAAGTAGGTCAAACTTTGTAGTTAAGTTTTAATTTTAACTAATTGTTAAATTAATTAAGTACTTTGTACTTACATCGAACCCTATTTTAATTTCTTGTAAAATTTTGTGCCCATATAATTTCTAGCATTAGGGAATGTGTAATGAATGCATATAAAACCAAGCCCAATTTCTTGGAATTAAACGTAAAAATTCTTGGAACTAAAAATGTGTTAAAACTAGAACTAAAAGGTTTAAAAATTCGAAAAATCGAATTCAAACCCTCACCTACCTAGAGAACCTCCAAATAAATTTAACAATGTCATAACTAAAACTGAAAGTTTTAAAAAAAGAAAGTCACAAAACAATGGTTTTTATACTAATGTTGTGTGGTTATTAGAATTTTGTAATAAACAATGGTTTTTTAACAAATTAATTAAAGAACCATTAATTTTGATTCTTTCAAAATTAAAAGACCACAATTTTTGTTATTTTAAAACAAAACAACCACATTTCACAATTGTTTTACAAAAAAATTGAAAAAAAAAATTTGTGCAAGAATTGATAAAGTATTAATGGTCATAAATATGGTTTATTGAAAATTTCAAGACAATTGAAAACCATAATCATATACCAAAATTGGTTTTTTCATCAAACTATATTCCAAAACCAAATTTTGTTTGGTTTGATAACCAAATCTTGAATTCAATTGGTTATCAAATTAGTTTTTGATTGAAGTTGAAAACTTTGGACATTTTGATGTGAATGTCATTATGTGTGAAGTGTGGTGGGGTGAAAGCACATTATAATGATCAAAAAATATCGTCACAAATACTATTTTTTGAAATTGTTCAACTTTCAACTTCCACTAAGCCAATATTGAAAGAGGTTTTCATAAATTATATTCAAATTAAAGTAGTTCAATTGTCAAATAATGCAATTGTAAAAAGAAAATTATATATTTTTATTAATGTTAAATGATAAAATAATATATTTATGAGAAAATAAAACTTGTAACAATATATTGCAAAGTGCAAATATGTTTTTTAAGTGATTGAAATAATTGCAAAAATTGATGAAGTACTTAATTATCTATTGAATATGAGTTGATTGTATCATTTCAATTACAATTGAAAATTTTGACTTGTGTGATTTCACAAAAAAACATATGGACAAGTTTTTCATTCAAACAAATATAAGTGTGTCTAAAAATATATATTTTATGAAAAAATTACTCTTGTTTGAAAGATAACAAGAATTATGTTGGAGACCTTTGTATCAAAATCCATTTTATATGTGTATCAAAATGCTAGATGAAGTCAAAAGAAAAAATGCCCCTTAAATAATACAAAATGTATCCCAAATAAATACATTTTTTTGCCCAAAATGGGCCCCCCATAGTGTCCTTTCACGTAGTGCCACATGAAGTTTTTCAAAAATGTTAGTTTAGACCAGTTGCAAAAAATTCAAACTTTTCCTTATTTTTGTTAATTTCATATGCTTTGATATTCACATTTTGGAGTGAAAGGTTAGAATTGTCATGTGAAATACATTTGTTAAAATTGCCCATCACATTGAAATGAAAAATGAAAAATGAAAATTAATTTGTCGCCAAAAAAAAAATTAAAAAAATCATCAAAGTACACCATTAATTATATAGAATTAAATAACCACCCAACATTGATAAATTTCCTTGGCATCATCCAAAGTTGGTTTTTGAAGGTGATTTTCATGGTCAAGGGTTGGAAGATTTTTTTACCCTTATTACATTGAAAAATTGCGAATTTTATAACTTTCCATTTGTTTTCCACTTGTTTGGCAAATGTGTATATAATAAGAAGACCATTTTTTGAACAACCTACATAATAAAAAATGAAAATCCAATATATTGAAAGTTTGAAAACTTAAAATAACTTTATAAACTTGATATATAAAAATCAATCACAAATCTCTAGAGATCTTAACCTTCACAAGGAACCACATGATATACTATGACATGGCTTGTATTAAATGTTTGGAAATATGCTTTATCATATTATCAAATGGAGTATGATTTTTCTCCAACATATATTATACCTATTATTTATTATAAGTGAATGCACAAGCCTTTAATTCAATCAACCCTTCAGTTTTAGTTGACTTTCATTTGCAAGGCCTAATTTGTTTTCGGCCTTCATGTTGCAAGTTCCACTTTTGAATTGGCCTTTCTTTGGAAGGGCTTTAATACTTTTGTGTCTAATTCACATAATAGGACCATTTTGCAAGGTGGAAGGCATTGCAACCTTTTTAGAAAAGACACCATCCATCCTTCCTCTTTGTTCTTCCTTTCTCCCTTTGCTAAGTGCTTTGTGTTATAAAGCTTGCCAAGGTTCCATCAGCAATAGAAATAATGGTTGACAATGTAAAACATGCAGGATTTTTTTTTGGGTGAGAAAATTAGTAAGTGCTTTGACATATGCAGAAATTTGGTTTTTTTTTATAAATTTTTTTTATTTTTAATTAATTTTAAATTTTTATTTAAATTTTGAACCAGACAAATAAATCAATGAAGGAAAATGCAAATATCTAGTGGGTAGGATGAGGGCAAATTTGGGTAGTTGCGTGTTTATTATTATTTATTTACCAGGAAGCTAACCTAGTCATGAAACATACCCCGTGTTGACCGGTTATCAGAAAGAAAAAACAGACACCTGAAGGTTATCAGGCGGTTCTAAAGGGCTGATAATCACAATTCCCCCAAAATAAAATAAAAAAAGGTTTTGAAAACGCTTGGCTCTCCCCCTTTTTTTTCTTTTAAAAGTAACTTGTAAATCCTTTGATTCAGGGCATTATCCCCAAAATAAAGAACTATGGGTTCTTTGATTTGGAAACAACTGAGGAAAAAAACCAAGCTTATGGTTATCAATAAAAATAAAATACCCAGACAACACCACCTGAAAACAAACTTTTAAAAGAATTTATTTATTTATTTATTTAAATGATATATGCCAGTGAGTAGGGAATGCAAAATTGAGTACTAATTTCTATATATATATATAAGGATGGCATGCATTTAGGGAGGTGTATAAATGCACAAGAATACCACTCCATCCTTTCACGCCCTCTTCCACTTGAGCCTTGACAGCAAAACTTGTGTTAAATATAGGGATATGTCCTGGTCATAACCTGCTGGATCCCCTCCCTCGTGGGTTGGTTTTGCAGGATTTGATTGATTTGTTTTCAAGTTAGACCCCACCAAAAGTACGAAGACAATACACACAAAAATAGTAACAAAACAAACACCAATCAAGCCCAATATGCTCATAAAAGACGTACCAACGAAAACAAAAAGACATTGATACACACATAAGACAAAACAACATCAACAACAGGACGCACGGATTCAGAGGAGGCTTCATTCTTCCTTTACTATAGATAATCTATATATATATATATATATATGTGAAGGAAGGTAGTTTGTTTTGTTTTGTAGTTATGAGATCCACCGAACCGGGATGCTTCAGATCGTGTTCGTGGTGTCTTTGGAAAGCTCCTGATGAGGAGGGGTGCATGGGCTTCGTCCCATTGAGGTGCAAAAGTTCTTGAATCTTGAATGATTTCTTCACTGAAAATTAAATTAAATTAAATTGTACCTCAATTTTTTGGAGGAATTCGAATGTGCCTTTGTGTGTTGTTGGAAAGATCTTGATGAGCAGGATTTTAATGGAATTTTATTTGGTAAGCTTTGGATTTAGAATGTGGGAGATATTGATTTTTTAAGTGAATTCTGCTGCTGAAAATTCAAATAAATTCCCAAAAACCAGGCTTTGGAAGGAAAAATCAGTTGAGGACACGGTAACACTTGTACCTACGGCACAGGCCACACAGACTATATGCATAATGTGATTGTAAAACCTTACACCAAAATGTGGCAGGCTTGTTGTATGTACACAAATATGGATCTTGCTCGGCATAAGGGAAGAAGGAAACACTAAGACTTTTGTTATTTAAAAAGGTTGGTTCCATGCATACTCACATGAAATTGGGACTGTAAAAGGTAAGAGATTACTACTACGTTAATAGCAAACCACTAGGACGAATCAACAGCATATGTTGCGTTTATGCAATCGCTTTTTTGCAAGTGAGAGTGTCCTTGTGCAAAAATGTTGGTCCAAAACCATTTTGCTGAGTCAAGCTAGTAAAGCTTTTTTACAGTTCTTCGTGCATGTTGTTTGGTTTGTGCATGGCGATGCTCTTAAAGCAACTACACTCGTGATCAATAATATGACCTCCTTGCCTAGATATTATTACTCACATCCAAGTTTCGTTTTTCTTTTTCTTTTTCTTTTTCCTCAACCTCACCCATAGAACTGAAACTGGGGCTGCAAAAGTAAAAAGTTTAATAATAACAACCCACCTGGACCAATCAAAACATCTAGCCAATCCATAATACCAGATGTTACGGTTTCATTTTTTCTTTGTTCCCTTCAAGTTCCCAATATGTTCCCAATGTGTTCCCCAAGGGTGTTCCCAATAGCACCTCACTTTAATCCCATATGTTTTGCCCAAAGTCCTCCCCTTCTCACCTATATAGCTGGGCTGAAGAGGGAGGCACTCCATCTTTCCATCGAATCTATGGGGCCAGGATGGGTGGAATTGTCTTTTGTTTTTTTAATTGTTCTCAATGTGTTCCCAACGTGTTCTCATCATGTTCTCAAAGGGTTCCCCAAGACATTCCCTCAGATTTATCCCATATGGTTTGCCCAAAGTTCAACTCTCATGGATATAAACTGAAAAGGAGGACTTTAAAGGAGCACATTTGCTCCTATTTTGTGATTGGTAGCTGAAGAGGTGATTCTACGGAGGAGTGCCCAATTTTCCAACTTAGTTGTGTTTGCCTCCATACATGCTTGGTAAAACCTAAAATCATACATGCATGTCTATTATTATACGAAAATAATAAACTCTTATAAACATAAAAGGCAACAACAATACAAGCAAATTAATCCATTAAAAGTGAATTTCATTATGTTTTTTACTATTAAATCCTCATCAAACCCTTATTGAAGTTTTTTAAATAACATCAAATTACTTTAAGACATTTATATCTGAAAAAGAATTTTATGCTATTTTAATTTATTTTAAAATTGAAGTGTTTTATTTTAATCAATTCTTGCATAATTTTTCAAATCATTTATAAAAATCTCATTTTAATAAGATTTAAAGCAATTGAAGCTAATTATTTGTATGTTTATCAAGCAAATTTCATTTTTAAAATTAGTCATATGAATTGGTTTTTACATTTCATAATGATATGAAACCTTATGATACAAAAAGGCAAAGTGTAAACCCAAAAAAACAAAATGATGTAGAGGCCTGATTAAATTAGTTACCCAACATTCATATTTTGAAAAAAAACCCAACAAGCAGATCGGTAGACTTCAAAACAACCCATCAATTGGATGGGTGCACCCAAAATCTACACATGCGTGTCCATTAGCTTGGGGCAATTAAAAAAATTGATGATAGGGCAATCAATATAGGCTACTTCAAAATAACCCAAAAAAAAAAAAAAAGTTGTCAACACACCCATGAACTATAGTCTATAATTGATATGAATCACACTATAAAAATTATATTGTTTCTTTACACTGACTAAAGGAACTCAAATGAAGTTGCTCTGAGGATTTTGGCCAAGTGCTTGGTTCTCACCTTCAACGGCACCCACATTGGCACAATAGCCACCTTCTTACCCTACACTTTAGTTTGGAATTTCAATAGTACATAAGTTCTTTCATTTTATTTTTCATTTCTCAACTATTATGGGTCAGCTATTTGTATTTTGTGCAAAATTTTGTAGTGTTGTGAATTTTTTGTTGCAAATTCGATGATTTTTAGAACTATTTTTGCCAAAGTTGGAAAAGAAATTGAAATAAATCTTTTTAAAAATTGCCAGATTTGTACGCATGGTTCAATTTTAAATCGGGAGTACCTCAAAGAACTATGAGCCAAAAGACATAAAACAAGTTGAAAGCTGTTAGTGATCTTTCCACAATAAAATGTAAAAACTTTAAAATTAATATATAAAACAAATTACCATGGGGAAACACCTAACAAAAAATTTATCACCAAATTTATCTATTAAATGCCCTGTCCTAAATGCAAACTCCTTGGTCTTTTTAAAATATAAAGATACCTTTGATTCTTGAAGAGCGGTTGGGAGCTTATGTTTTTTTCTTTTTAACTTATCAAGTCTCTTTCTTAGGACTCAAGTCCTATCAATTGAAATGGAATCATATGATGCAAAACTATCACCTATAGTTTTGGACGGTGAATTTTTTATTTTTTTTTTTTTTATGTGATGGGTTTTTCTAGGACCATTATGGTGGGTTTGCTTATAGGGGCATCCTCATGCAAAGGCAAAAGGCGAGTTAGAAAGGGTTTGCCTATATGGCACTCCCCAATTTAGAAATACAATAAATTCCTTTTATATTGACACCCTTTGGTGCCCATTTTTTTTGGTGACATTTACGAATTGTGATTCAAATGTGTATAGTCACATTTCATACAAACTCTTATAAGATTGTGATTGTAGGGTAAAAAAAAACCTTGCAAAATAACCCTTTAATGCTAGAATAAAGGTGTCAGTCGTTTAAATTTCTTGTGTGGTTTATTGTAGGTTTTATTATGTATTATTAGAATTTTAAAAGTTGTAATTTTTGCTTGTTTTAATATAATGATTTACATTGAGTTTGAGCTCCTTGTATATGTTATCAATTAGATTTTTTTAATTTAAATATTCTATTTTCTTGGCAAGCTTACATATTTTTTTGCTTGTCTGCAATAAAAAGTTGTTTTTTTCTTTTTTTTCTTCAATTTGATTCATTATGATTAATCTGCACAACTTGAATACAACACAAACATTGCCAAAAGGAATTATAATTTATAAAACTCTAATATTTGTCTTAGATTTTCCATTATAGTCACATTTACTAAAAAAAATTTGTAAATGTTTTGTGCTACTAATAAATGTGATAATGATTGAAAAAAAATGGTGTTTCTTACTAAAACAGATGGTTACTAAACAATGTGTGACACAAACAAGAATGTGACTAAAATGAGTGTGATTATAATAAGTGGGTTTACTATATAGAAATTCTTTCCCTTGGATCACCTTTATAGCTTTGAAACTTCAACTATGGTCAAAAATTATGGGATGAAATGTGACCTTGTTGGGAACATTTTGGAGAACATGTTGAAAACTTGTTGAGAACATCAATGTGAACCATTGAGAACTTGTGAGAACACAAATTAGAGCACCAAAATCCAAAAAAAGTTGAACCTCACATCCCCACTCTTCCCTCCCCTCACCTCACCTCACCTCAGCCCAAAAGGAAAAAAACTACTCGCTTGGGTGCATATTGAGTTGTCTCAATGGCTACCTGAAAATTCTATTCCTAAAACTTTTTGTCACCATTTTTGGCCTGAGCTAATGCCCCTAACAAGAGGGTGGGTTGCATAGTGTGATTAATATTAATTAGTTCATGGGTGCGCTCACAACCTTTTCTCTTTTTTCTTGAAGGAGCCATATTGTTAGAATCATCATCAATTTTCTCGGAGCATTGGGCACTCTTTGAGCCACCAATTGCAAAATAGAAACAAATGAGCTCTCCTATGGCTCACCTTTTCAGTTTATATACATGAGAGTTAAACTTTGGGCAACATCTTTAGGAACAACTTGGGAACTTGGGTAATCCTTTGGAAACCTGATAGGAACCCCATGGGAACATGACGGGAACACATTGGGAACAAGGATAAAGAAGAAAACTCCCACCCCACCTCCTCCCCAAAAAGAAAAAAATTGGACCCCTGGTGAGTGCATGCTAAGCCTTCTCATTAAAGTCACCCTCCTCTTTCATCACGTATCCCCTCTTTCAATGGTATCTGCAAAGTAATGAAATTTTATTAACTCTGGGTATGAAATGCTGAAACTCAGCATTTAATGACAAGGTTCGAGAGTAATTGTAGTAGGTATACACATAGGAGCAGTGAAAATATATATAGCAGCAGTGGAGGCGCTAGGAAAATGAAAGAGGGGATGAAACTCAGTTTACCACCCAAAATTGGTGGAAAAACTAGTTTGGGTCCCGGTTATTTCGTTTTGTAAAATTTTCATTCCCAGTTCCGCATTTGATGCCCTATTATGCCGAAACTGGCCGTTCTCGCCCCCTGATCGCCTGGCTTTATGGATAATTGTATTGGCTACATGAAACTTTTATTTCCAAAACTGTTTGTCATCATTTTTGACCTGGGCTAGTGGCATAGGCACAAACTAGGGGACATGCCTAGTAGTAGTTCACCTATCTACCTATTGTGCTTTGCATTAATTAGATGACATGCCTTCCAAGTTCAATTTTTTTTTTTTTGCAATGAGTCAATTTGATTGGCCAATCGTTCAAAACAAAAAAAAAAAAAAAAAACTATGGAGGCTTTGCAAGTAAAAGGTTCTATTTTGAAGCATAGAGCTCCTCCCCTTTGGCCCACCTAGATAGGTGAAAGGAGGAACACATTTGCCAAAGCATATGGGATAAATGTGAGGTGCTATTGGGAACTCTTTGGGGGAACATGTCAAAAACTTGGGAACTCCATGACTCAACTACTCATTGGTTGCATGGAAATTCTATTCCTAAAATTGGGTGACGCTATTTGTGACCTCGACTAATAGCCCTTTCCTAAGAACACCCTACCTATTAGTCTACCCAATTCATCCAATGTTTGGCAAGTTTTCATCAATTATCAACTCCTCTAGGAGGCTCTCATGATATATAGGGACAAACTGGATAATTGTATATGGATGAAAATGGACCATCTCTATTCTCCTGAAGGACCATTATATCTGGGGTAGTGGCTCCTATAGTATTGGTGCTCTCAACCTCAACTATTACCCTCTATGGACACTCTCACCAGTTACCTAGTCCAAAAAATTTACAAAGTGGACGAGCCATAGCTAAGGCCGTGCCTTAAGAGTATCAGTTTAGGTCTCTAGTTGTCACCCAACACATTATTAGTTCCAAGTGCAACCCAAAATATGACTCTCCAAATTTTACACTGCATGGGGAAAGTCTCTTCCCCATGAGCAAAGGCAACAAATGGAATACCATAGTGCGCTTTCTTGGCATCTTGGGCATAAATTATATTATTTTTAGAAATGCAAAAAAATTCACCCCGAAAAAAAAAAACTCAAGAAAAAAAAAATTGTGAAGAAAAATGAAAAATATTTTGAAAATATTCCTTTTTTTCAAAATTGAATTCTCAAAATTAATTAACTAATAGACTCGTGCCAAAGAGATAAAGATACACTAGGGTCTAAAAAAACACAAAACAAACAAACGACTCATAGAATGATATTGTGATTCATGTTAATTAGTTGAGGGAGGTGGAGCTCAAGATACGATTTTATTCTATAACAAGGGGTGTGTCAAATTGTCAGCTTGTCATTTACATTAAAATTTATCGTAAGGCAAAAGAGGAATTATGGAAACTCAAATATATTTCACCATGCAAAAATATAAATCTTCAAAAAATCCTCTAAAAGAAAACTAATAAATCCTTCAAGATATTATAAGTCTATAAGTAATCTCAAGTTTCAACACAACCCAAAATATTATGTTTCAAAAATCCTCATATAAAAATAGACCTATTATTATTTATTACATAGGGGCCTATAAAAATCCCTTAAGCTACTATACTCTATAATGAATCTAAACACAATAATATCCTTGCCTTGGTAGGCAAGGCCAATAAATTGATCGATTGGCTTAGGAGAGGGAAATAAACCTTTCTAAAACTCAAACATCTAGAGAATCCCATGAAAAAGAAATTTCCATTCCAGTATGAAGTGAGAGGACAAATTTCATCTCTTTGGCCCATCTCTATATATAGGTGAAAGGAGGACAACATTTGCCAAAGTATATGGGACAAAAACAAGGAGGTGTTATTGGGAACGTGTTGACAAACATAGGAAGAACATGAGGAACATATTGGGAACAAGATTGGGAACCCATTGAGAACTTGATGAGAATACATTGAGAACACCAACTAATTCATTGGGATCCAAATTCCAAACCAAGCCTGGTCCCTAAACCCAACTAAAGTCCTGCAAAGACTCTTCTTCTTTCCCCACCACTGGGCAAAAAGCCAATTGAGACTGTTTCCCACTGGGCATAGGCCAAACAAATAAAGGCAAATTGGGGCAGGCTTTTTGTTTGTCCCAAGGGAGAGAGCATCAACCAATTAATTCAATGGCTTGATTTCAGGATGAAAAATTGAAATGAAAAATCAAGGGGAAAATAGCACTAAAGATGATTCATTCATTCATTCATTTATTCATCCATTCATTCATCCCCTATAATAAGTAAGTAAGGATCCTTTAAAAGTACGCTTTCCCACTGACTTGTCCAAACAGACGGACGGTTTGGCCTACTACTGTTGTTGGCCCAAAAGCCGAGAGATTGTTCAAAGCCAATGGGGATGCAGCTCGATTTGTGTCCTCTCACTTTCGGCCTCTCAGATCAGTCGCAGCAGCAGGAGTCCAGGATTCGAAGGACGATGGCGACGACGACGACGACGACCCTCATCAGGTTCATAATAATCATCATCATGGTTTGATGCTTGTTTTGTTGTCGCGATTCAAATGAGCAAACCGACAAGATCGAGAAGCTGAAGAAGAAGAGTTATTGTTGTTGTTGTTGTGTTGTGTGTATTTTTTTTTGGGGGGGGGGATTTGGGGTTGTAAGAGAGTTTGGAGAGCAGATCATGCAGGTGGTTTTGGATCAACGTTGTTGCATTTTGCAGCAGCAGCAGCAACAGCAAGGAGAAGAAGAGAATGGTTGGCGTGTACTGGGTGTGGGTGATGGATGAGGCGAATAGCAGCAACGGAGAGATACGAGTTGGAGAAGGAAGGTTGAGCTGTTGGTTTATGGTGTAGCTGGTGCTGCATGAGCCACCACCACCACCACCACCAGCAATGCAGGGTTTGGGTGTGTTTTTTTGTGAAGGAATCTGGTTTTTGGGGATTTTGTTGTTGCTAGAAAAACAAACGATGTGGGTGGTGTTCGGGCATTCAAGCCAATAGGTAGTTCCAGTGGTGCACGCTGCTTGATCCTTTTGCATACCTAATAGAGTAGAGAAGGAGGAGGAAGAGGAGCTAGAAAAGAACTTTTTTTCTAGGTCAAGTTCTTTTGTCCCCGGTACCGATTTTTCTACTCTGTTTGCTTGTGAAAATCACCCATCTTTGAACAATGGCATCCAGCAAGCAGCCAGTCGCCCTTCTGGTTAGTTGGTAGATGCGCAGAAGACACAGAAGGGCAGGGCAAAAGGAGGAGGAGGGAGTCTTTTGTGGGTGTCCAAGTTAGAACCGATACTTGGAGCTTAAGGCTGTTGGTTTCTTTGAGAGATGATTGTCTTTTGCACAGTGTCTCTGTCCCTGGAGCATGAAGCCAATGCTAGCTAGCCAGCCTAGTGGGTGGGTGCCAGACTTTCAAGCAGCTGAAAGTGGGTTGCAGTGCATTGCTTCAGATCCCACAACATCTCTCTCCCCTTCTACATACATTTTTGTTTTCTGTTTCAAGCAGCTCATGTGGTGGAGACTCTGTTGGATCTGCAACCTATCACTTAAGAATGTAGCAAGGTTTGGAGTTGTGAAGATGCACATACCGTGACAATCTTTCTTTCTTTCTTCATCTTCTCGTCATTCGAAAGAAGAAAATGCGTTCTCATCAGTCAATAACAGAACTCACTGGGTTCTTCAAGAATTGACAGAAAATATGGGACTAGGATCCTGCTGCAACAGCAACCTCCTTGTTGGCAGAAGATAGATATTTCTATTCAGACAAATTATGGCAAAGAAGGAAGCAGGGTTTAGTACATGGCTACAGCGAGTGAGACGAACTGGTGAGTTTAGTGATGTCAAGGTTTGTGTCAATGGAGAGGAATTCCATCTCCATATGCTACCTCTTTTGAATGCAAGTGCCTACTTCCGCAATTTGCCCAGCACCTCAAATGGATCACCTCCTCCATCATCATCCCCACATTCTGCTCAGCATGGCTGCTGCAGGATCATCAATATCCCTGATTTACCAGGTACATCAAGAACACAAACAATGATCCCCATCATTTCTCCACATTCCTCACTGCAGTGCAGCACTCCTAGATTTGCTGCTCACTTGATTCTTCAATCACATTTTACAATTTGACAAAGTCCATTCCTCTTCTCTCATCTTCCCAAGTCATCTCTCTGCCAAGACCAAGATTCAATGTCTTCACCCCCACCCCCCTGCAGGCATTCTCAACTTTTTCCAACTCATGGGTGGAATGTGGGATTTCAGGTGGTGTAGAAGGCTTCTCTGCAATTGCTGATTTTTGTTACCTCTTGAAACCCAACTTCACACTAGAGAATGTTGCACCCATTCGCGCAGCAGCTGAGTTTTTAGGTGTTATGGAAGTTTTGGAGAGCAGCAAGAAGTTCCTGTATGTCAATGTGTTTGTACAATGGCAAGCCAGCATCTCCTTCCTTCAGCAGTATCGTCGGCTGAGTTCCCCTGTGGATGAGTATGTGGAAACTCGATGTCTTAAAGTTATTGTTGCAGCATGTGCAAAGGCATTTGGAGAAACAAAATACCTCACAGCACCCATATTGTTCTTAGCAAATAGAACTCCAGAAAACAACCACCACCAGCACACAACTTCCTCCCAGTGCCAGACTTTGACTGAGATCCTGGTACATATGTCGTCTTTACCAGATGCCTATGCCTCAGAGGCTATTGAAGCATTGGTAGATGCAAAGGTGAATCTGAATCTCAAGTGCCGGCAGAGTAGGAATGTGCGCAGCTGGTTAAATAGTCTTATTGACAATGATTGCCAAACCGACAGAGCAAGGTGCTGGGTGGTTCTTTGTTTATCACACATGCTTATAAAAGGTGCACCCGCAAATCGGCCATGGATGGAGCTTTCTTCACAGTACTGGTGCACCCTATTGGAACATGTGGATCATCTGATGACCATGGTTGATGAGGTCATGAAGGTAGCCCACCTCCTGCAGAACCCATCTTCTGCATCTTTGTCTTTGTCTACAGGACAAGCTCCATCTGTGTAAAACAGTCAAATATTAGGATGGAATATTGAAGTGGGGATGATGGTAAAAGGGGAGAGTGCACTAACAAAATTGTTCTTGATGTCATTACAGGTGAGACTAGCAGATGTGAAGAAGGTATTGGAACACAGAATAGGGGTGGGCATGGAGGAACTAGATGATTATTTGCACTGCTACAGATTTGTACCTGAGACACTCATGTCAATGATTGGCTACTACGTGAATGAGGCTGATCCTGACCCAGAATCGCTGGATGAGGTAGCTGGTGAAGTCGATGGATTCTTGTGGAATTTTGCAGAGACTGGATCCATAGCTCCAGATGTTTTTCTGTCACTGTTCAAGGTAATGATGTTACAGGACCTCCAGAGGAGCATGTCAAAAGATAAAAAACTAGGGGCAAAATCTGCCAGCAATTTTCATCATCTCAGTTATCCTTCTGGATGCCACTCTTGTTCAATCAAACTGCATCAGATGAAAAATGAATCTGTGCTTCCAATTTGTCCTATATTAGAATTTATTTCCACCAAAGCAACGATTTCAAAGAATGCATGCCAAACTAGTGCCATGCGTTTTTCTGGCCAGATGGCTCAATAGAACACTCAGCCCACTCTAAATCAGTTGGCAATGATGCAGCCAAGAAGAACAATGCTGTTGCACAGTCTTTGCAGAAAATGAAACAGATCAAAAGTGTAAATTAAAGTTTGTTTGCAAGACTTCTCAGTAAGTTGGATCTACTTGAGTATACATATGTGCTGTATGCATACCCTGACATTCAGTTTCTGTGAAACTTGTTCTGGCTCTTCTTCTCAGGCATTCCCTGCCTCCTGTCGCCAATCACATGACACAACCTATGGTTCAATTGAGAAGCTGCTGGCAAAAAGGCCAGATTGCACACCAGAGGACAAACAGCAGCTATGGAGACTTGTGGATCCTTCTAAGCTCAGTCCAGCGGTGAATGAAGCAGCATTGAGTAACCCAGGCTTTTTAAGCCAGCCTCATATACTGGAAAGTGTGCTGCAGCATCACAGTGAAGAACTCTCCAAGCTTGATGACAATGATGGCCGAAACCTTCGCCACATAATGCAGAAAGTCATTAATGCAAGCCTCAAGTTACTCGAAGAGAATTCTCGACGCTCCAATGAGATAATTGTGCTGCAGAAGCAGTATGCAGCGCTGCTTGGAGGCAAACTGCAGGACAGCAGTGAGAGCAGTCCTGATCCATTCTGGAGATCAAATGTCCAATCCCACCACAGATTGTTCATGAATAAGAATGTAACAGAGGTTCCAGAAATCTCTGAAGCACCCTCCACTGCCACTGTGAGTTCAATACATGGGTCAGTCTAGACTGCCCCTCCAAAATTTCTTTCAAGACCTTAGATCATCCCATTCATCAGCAATACCATATCAAACTTTGCCATTGACTATTTGTCTTATCCCGTGCTCATTTCTCTTTGTTTGATGATGCTTCACTCCCCACACAATGATGCAGGGATTATGCAGCAAGAATGCTAATACACCCAGCTCAAGACTTCAACCCTTCTAGATTTCCACAATGTGTTGCAGCTTCATCACAATTGTCATTTCAAGTATGATGAAGCCAGCAACACATTGTGGGGACCTAGACTGATTTCTGCTTAAAGTTTAAACATACCAGAAACAAGACTCTAAACAAGGAAAGCCAACTATGAAAGTGCACATGTACTCCATTCCTGCCTCACAGTAAATGACAGTTATGGACATGTCCCTCCGTTGTTTACAGAACACTGCTCATTTTTTCTTTGAATAAAGAAGTTGACATGAAACACAACAGAGTTATTGTTAACCATATTCCCCTCTAAACTACAGTTTGTGCCTGACAACACTGGAGTCCAGGCAGTGTTGCTTTGCACAAACATCGCACACTGGAGATCAAACACCATAATGTAGAAACTAAACTACCTTTAAGCAGGTTTTCCTAATGCCCTTACTTCTCTTTGCAGAAAACCTGCAGATTGCAGATACCAAGGCACTACTGTTTTTCTATGTTAATCTGTAGCTTTGCCTCAATCCATGCTGACAATAAGGCAACAGCAAGGAAAAGCTTCATGAATTCATCTACCCCAATCATGGCCTTAAAAATCTGGCGAATAATTGTGCCTTTCTATCTTGTTCTCAATACCCACCAACAGGAGGTTTAACAGATCTTGTTAACAGTGCCATTTGTGCACTGCAACAAACCATGGAAGTTGACCCTTCCCTCAGCTGCAAAGAAACAGTCCCTCAAATGAGATTCCAAATCGCTCTCCCTGACTCACAAAAGTGCTTAATCTATGTCCTTCAGGACTCCAGAAAGAGAGGTGCCATAACCAAAGTGATGGTTGCAAGCATCTTGATGAGCACATGCAGCGATGGTCCTGCTGTGTCCTTGAATGGATCTCCTACACTGTAACACCACCACATGCATGTGTCAAATAAAACACTTCCAGACTGGTCATCATAAATTCCTTATATAATTCTCTCTATATGATTCCACAACACTAATGAACTCAAAGCAGAACATGCAGACATTAGACCCAAAGTTACCCAGCATGCCTGTAGAATGGTGTCTATTTCCTTGGTAACTACACAGAGTGAAAGGTCCCATCTCCTTTTTGTTATTGAACTTTGGTTTCCACTGATCAACAACAGAACCTCGAGTTCAAAGATGAGAGATGAACACAAAAGCTGGAAACAAAGGCCCTAGAGTGTCTTACGTGTCACCAGTAACAGCGGCTTTGTGAGCATCTGATCCCTTTCCACCAAGTGCACCACTCTCGATATATTTCTTGGCATTATCCCAAGCTCCTCCTGCTGTGTTGAAGAAGAGTGCCATCAAAATTCCAGAAACTGTTGCAAACATCAGCATCCCAGCCACTGCTTTTGCTCCTAGCAGTGGCTGATCTGTATAGGACCCAATAATCCTGAACACAATTCCTGCCCAGTCCACCACCCCATACAGATGTGAGTTCTGTAACAGAGTGAAGTGGTTTTATTCATACAAGTCCAAACCTTGTTCAAACTTTCTGGCAGTGCAATTCCTAGCAACCATAGTGAAGAACAAAGGTTGCACTGATGATATCCCCACAATTATCAAAAACCCTCCATACTTTGTCACTTTGTGTAGTGATCTGATAATAAGCACTAGGATGTGGGTTTAGTATGCACCAAGGACAATTGGTGAAATGACAGCCAGGGCTCCAGGCTTGATCATCTCCCGAAGGGAAGCAGAAGCCACAATGGACACACACCGTGCATAGTCGGGCTTTACTTGGTATGTCTGCAAATGTTGACAATCTTCATCAGCCTTTTTTCTCATTGAAGATTTTCACATAATGAGAATAATCAGCAGAAAAAAACAAACTGAAAGTAGGAACCTCACTAGGGATATAAACAGTTACCAAAGAGAACAGAAAGGCATACTCTGCAGGCAGGTTCAAGGAAGCTTACCATTATCCCAGGACGCTCAGCAAACTGACGGCGGACCTCATTCACAACTTCTTGTGCTGTGCGGCCCACAGCAGTGCATGCCCAGGCACTGAAAAGAAATATGAGCATGGAACCTAGCAAGCCTCCAACAAACACCTCTGGTATGGCTATGTCCACCTGTCTCAACCAATTCCAGCAAACCCAAAGTCAACAACACACTACAAGATTAAATCTGAAAGAAATCTCCTCTGAGGAACTTCCAGATGGGGACAGGCAGCCAGTCAAGCTGCCCAGGATGTCCACTTAAAAACTGTCATTCATTCTAATAGTGCAAGCACTATTCACAAAGCTCAGCCTGCAAGCCTCATGTGGACACATTGAAGTTGTAGGTCTAAACCTGAAACTGGCAGTCCCCATCTTTGCAGCCAAACTTTGTATCTAATGCAGCATCTATTTGTATCATAGTCATACAGTCCCAGAATTCCAATATATGTGTGGTTTAAGGCAATGTTCATCTTTCCACAATCTGGTTTCAGTTCTTCTGCAAGGATGAATGATTGTAACACAGGTTCAATAAAGGGCAAACTAGTGGAATAGTGCTGTGTGTTTCAGTACCACAGTGAAGAGGCTGCCAGAGAATGAGGACACCTCATCCATATAAGCACTAAAAAGCAGAAAAGAAGCCAATGCAGCAGAGCCAATGGCAAACCCCTTTGTTGTTGCCTTTGTGGTGTTACCAACAGCATCCAGCAGATCAGTGATCTCCCTGACACTCTCAGGCTGCATCAAATCAAAGGGGTCAGCAGAGCAAAAAATAACTAGAAGGAAACCAGGTCAAGCAGGGTTGTACACAATACAACAGTCCTTCACAGTGCATATACCTGATCACTCATTTCAACAATGCCACCTGCATTGTCAGCAATTGGTCCGAACATGTCCATCGTCAAAACATAACCTGCAGTACTCAGCATGCCCATAGTGGCTACAGCAGTTCCAAAAAGGCCGCCTGTAGGCAATCCTTGATTATCTTGAAGTCCTGATGTCCTTCCTAGCCAGTAGGCTGATAGAATTGATACACTGATAACCAAAACAGGCATTGCTGTTGCTTCCAGGCCCAGTCCCACTCCTGCCAGCTCCAGAAACTAACATCAGTATTAAAGCAGTGCCTATCTGCACTTCATTCTTCATAACTGAACTTAATTGTACCACTCTAAAGTTCAATTTGTACACTCTAGTGCCCCTGAAAGACCCTACATCGCATTTAAGAATAAAAGTTTGCATACAGTGCATTATAGTCTTGCATTTGACATGCTTGTAAAGAAAGTAATACCAGCAATAATGTTTGTCCCATGGCCAGAGGTACTTGCAAGGGCCAAAGTTCGAACTGGTTCATACTTGTAGTCTGTGTAGTACTGTGAAATCCAAACAAAGCTGTAAGCTGTAATGATACCCACAAGGCCACATAGAGCAAAGTGGATCCATGCTGAAGGTGCCTGCTCTGTATACAAAAGCCACCTTGTTGACTGCACGATTTCACACAACATCCGTGTTAGTAGGATTGTAGTGCAAACTTCAAGAAGAGGGAGGACAATGTTGATCAGTCTTTGGTTTCTGCAGTGTGAAGAACTCACTCCAGTAAAGGCCACCACTGCCAGACCAAGTGTGATGGAATATCCTTTCTGTAGAATAACCATGGGGTCCTCGACAACTGACTTTGAGCTTGGATCCCTTGTGCTTTTAATGGAGGCAATGCCAATTGCTGAAACAACCAAATCAAATGAATGGACCACAAGAGGAAATAGGATAAACCCAGAGGCATCTGCAAGAACCAATACACAGACAGTGCAGCATCAGCCACTGCCAACAAAGTCAAAGAAGTCAAAGATTAAATACAAGTATAGGTTTGTAAGAATTGCCAAAGGCATAGATCTCTTGACCCAAACATCCAAAAGAATACAAATAACCAACCTTCAAGCTTGCAGCGTTTTGCCATGGTGCCTCCAAGAATCATGGCACTAATGACTTCAGCTGCAATACTTTCAAACAAATCTGCACCACGTGCAGCACAGTCCCCAACATTGTCACCTACCTGTATAGGGAGACAGGGAGTGAAACACTCATCAGTTCACAGAAAATATCTAAAAGATTGCAGAGAAAACTCAACAACAGCACTTCAGTTCACAGATGGTTCCAAACCCACTCTGAAACACAAACAAAATACCCCCATATGAGTCCTCTCATGCAGGCAATGTGCTTCTGATGAATGGGACTGTTCAACCACAAGTGATGAGCCTTTCAACTCCCAAAAACACCTCAACATGTAACTTCCTGAAGTAGCCTGACAAACCCTATCCAAATAGCTCTAGCATAGCTCCAGCTCCCAGAAAGTTTGTGGTATCATTACAAGGTCAGCAATGACTGCTGGATTTCTTGGATCATCTTCAGGAATTCCTTGCTCCACTTTGCCAACCAAATCTGCTCCCACATCAGCAGCTTTGGTGTAGATCCCACCTCCAAGTTGTGCAAATAGTGCCACAAATGAGGCTCCAAAGCCATAGCCAACAAGAAGCAGAGGCACTGCCAAATACAAAATCAACCTTGATTTTAGAAAAGGCATCTGCATAGAGTGAACTCAACTCTTGACATGTGATTACAGCTTCCTGTGCATTTACCAAAGGAACAAGCCAGCCCTACCAGGAAGCAGATTCTTCTGCTAACATCAGTTGAGAAATGCACCAAAACAGAGTGCACAAAGTGGCAAAAAGGTGACTTACATTCGGTAATTCTCACAGATCCAGGTGCATCAACATTCAAGTACACGTAGAAAGAGCAGAAAAGCACTGCTACTCCAAGCACAGTCATTCCCACCACAATAAGGGCTGAAAACCCACCAGCTCGGAGAGCCACCTACACATGTATCCCAAGAAGATGTTTTTCTGTGTCAGTAAAACATTTTATTTTTGTGTCAAGATTATTCATAAAGCAACAGTTCATTGCTGAGATAATGTAGGTAGATGGGTGTACTTGGAGAGCTTCTCGAGCAGAGCGCCTCGCAGCACTGGAGACACGTACGTTGGCACGTACGGACACCCACATACCTACATAGCCTGCAATTCCTGAGCAAAGAGCTCCAAGGAGAAATGATAGAACTGTGATGGAGGCAACAGTTGACCTGCATAATGGTTTTCCTTTGTTAGCAAATCTGCACAAGGAATAATCTGCTGATGGGCAAAACTTTGAAGAACTATTTGAATGCAAAAGTAGATTGTACCCAAACAGAAGAGAAACATACATCTGTTCAGAGAAGAGTTTAGAAATGCAATGAACCAGAGCCTTGTATAGCAGTGAACCAGAAAGTAGAATGAGTACAACACCCAGGCAAAGTCAAAAGCAGTCATACTCACTTTTCAAGGCCAGCTGCTTCTTGCTCAGGTGTGGTCTTGCGGAAAAGATAGATGCTAAAGATCACAAAGGCCAGAACTACTGCCATCTTTGATATTGCCCCATACTGTGTTCGGAAAAACCCCTCTGCTCCATCTCGAATAGCATCTGAAATCTGCAATGAAAAGAAAACCATTAAACCCCCAACCTCCATCTGTGTTCCTGCATGTACAGTATTGCTTCAAAGGACTGCAAAACATTGCAGACACAAAGTTTAGAAACAAGAAATTCTGCTAAAACCAAGACAAATAGTAATTCCTCTTCCTCAAAGAAAGAATTAAGGCAACCAAGATAGTCAAACAAGAACAAATTCAAAACTCTCCACTGCAAGGCAAATCAAGCAACTACTGAAGGATGAATTGAAGAACAGTTATGTACTCAATAAATTTGACAAGTAACCTTGATTGTGAACTTTTTCTGTATGGAACCTATCATAAGGTTAATGTTCACAGTCTTCTAGTCTGCTTCTATGTTTGGGGAACAAGAAAAGAATATCAATCTCCAAACAGAAGACGCATGAATATGTGGGCATTGAGCATACCTCACTCATTTCAAGAGGACCCTCATCTTTTGCAAGGACCCATTGTGCAAGGTATGCTGTGAAGATCATACAGCCTGTGCACAGGACAAATATGAACACAATAATCGGGGAGGTCAAGGACCCAACATAGAACATGTATAGCAGTGTAAGAAGAGCAAGGCCATAATACACACGGGTGTCTAGATTCAAAAAAGCCTTGAGCACCTGCAACCCCAGCTCGAAGCACAACAACACAACAAATCAATGATCAATATGGGAAATGGAATATAAATATCATCACTGCTGCATAAAGCCCAGCACTTCCCCTTATTGCACTGTATCATTTGAGCTTCTTTTCCTTGGCAAAAACCAAGAGCCAATCTCAATAAATTTGCAAAGCTTGAGGGATTGAGACAGTATGTAAGAGAAGCAGGTGCAAGACACATAAAGGATTGGAATGGAAGTGATGAGGACTTAAGAGAAACAGTCTACAAGCAGTGCCTCAATATGGCATAGTAAGATGGGAACATAGTGAATATACCCGAGGGGTTTTGTTCTTCAATGAAGGAAAGGCCTTTGATTTCTCTTGGTATGGCCCCATGATTGCTGTCTCCACATCCTTGGAATCGTCGTCCATCATCATGGATGTATTGGACATCACACCTTCGAGCACAATAGTGCAGGGGGACTGAGCAACACCGCTCCCCACCAGCCAGCAAAGATATCACCAACAGAATCACAGACCAATTCTTGCTCCTGGGATATTTGATTCTGACTCAGAAAAAAAAAACAGAAACTAAGGGGCATGGCATGCCCCCACGCTCATCTATGCAAGGCTCAAATAATCAGGGATGTCCGTTGTCCTGCACAAAGGCCACATTTGCTAAGACATCTTCTACATTGGTGCACACATATAAGCACAATCCACCACCCAATTCATGGATGGGATAAGTATGTACTGCTGCTCTGCTCAAAATCTTTCACCAGAAAGAAGGAAAAAACATGATGAAAATCGAGTATTTCTCACAGGTGACTTCAACAAAGGTTTACAAAGATTTAGGAAACACACAAAGTGGCAGCAGGATCCTAGCGTCCAATGGTGTCCAAATGTGCTGCTAAAAACCTCATGGACAGAAACTTGAAAACACTAGCATTTCAAGCATTTCAAGGGAGTCATTAGGGCTGAAAGTTTTGTTTTCTGCTGACGCATTGCATTGTCATTGCATTGTGATGACCTTTCGATCAAATTGCTCACCAAGAAAATACCAAGGAAAACTGAAGGAAAGTAAGAAGAACAACCAAGAAAGAAAATCAGATGAAGAAACACAATGCTGCCAATCTAGGGTGAATGAGAGGCTTCAAAAAAACTGATAGGACCGCTGTGAGCCAATACGTTTGCTTACTATTAGCAAAAGTCTTTTGCATGCAGAGTACAAAACGAAGCAAGAAAATATCAGCACACGCTTCTACTAAAAAGAACAAAGAACTTCACACTAGAAGTTTTGATTAAAAAGCTCAAACTAAAGTATATTTTGAAGGCATTAAGAAGCAAAGCCACACAGACTCCAGACAGATGGAGAGACACAGACAGACAGAGAAGGATTAAAGAGCCTGCAATGCATAAAAACCACAGAACACACAATTGGAAAACTAGGCTTGCTTAAGAAGCGAAAGAGAGAGGCAAAGACAGAGAGAAAGGATTCAAGAGCTTGCAATGCATGAAAACCACAGAAGCAAAAATTGAATGACCTAGGGTTGTTTCATAGTCTTCCTCCGTTCCTGGCTTCCACTACCACTGCTTCGATTTCACACAGAATGTCAGTCTAAAAAGAGAGCGATAAACCTCATACCACGCAGAGAAACGCTTGTTTGTGCCACAAAACAGCGCGATGAATCCAAAAACAAATCCGATCTTCCACAATTGCGACGTCTCCCGAAGTCTACAAACAACGCGCCCGCGAGAGAGCGAGAGCGAGGAAAGAGAGAGAGAGAGCACGCACGAGGGAGAGAGACAACACCCGGTGAATCGTCGGTGGAAACTCCCCGTCCAAATCGAGGGCTGACCGGCATTTTCGCCGGTCCTATTGACTTACCATTAAACGGCCGCTAAGCTAGCCTACTCCGTAGGGTACCCCTATACCGTATGTATGTACTACGTATCTGTACTTATAATTTTGGGGGGTATTATTTTCTCTTTTTTAAATACTTTCTTACAAACTTCAAACCTCAAGGGTAATTAATAATCAAGGTTTTCTTTTTCTTTTTTTCAATTTTGTGATTAAAAAAAAACTTGGTTAATTATTTTTTCAAATTAGTCCAATTTACATTAAAAAGAAAAATATTTTTCAATATTTTCCCTACCTTTTTTGTCAAAAAAATGACAAAAATTTGTCA
>Ga0116227_10003515_pt1 | contig 34742 bp, 21 predicted proteins | sample S1TSphgellanicum_FD_89693 | JGI IMG/M metagenome (GOLD analysis project Ga0116227, IMG submission 89693) | Host-associated microbial communities from peat moss isolated from Minnesota, USA - S1T2_Fb - Sphagnum magellanicum MG | ecosystem: Host-associated > Plants > Peat moss > Unclassified...
GAGATGATGGGTTTGCATTAATTACTGTCTAGTGCTGCTTGCTTAAGTACATAAGTTAAGTTTTTTTTTCTTTTTTTCCAACTTTTTTGGCTCTCCTTTGCAGGGATTTTACAAATATATATTTCTCAATTTTGTGATTCCGAAAAATTGGCGAAATTTTCCTAAACAATAATAGCAAAATTATTCAATTTTACTTGAAATAAAGCCAAAAAATTTCCAATTTTTTCCCTAATATTTTCTTTTCAGAAACAGCCAAAACATTTTTGAGAAAAAAAAGGAGTCGGTGCTCCTTCCAAATTGTGTGTATGTGTGTTTTTTTCTTTTGCAAATTTTCTATTCCGAAAATTTGGCGAATTTTTTTTTTTTGGCAAACAATAGCAAATCTAGTCAGATTTTGTGTAGATAAAGGGGAAAAAAAATCGATTTTTTTTTCCAAATGTTTTTTTTGGAAAAGAGACAAAATTTGTTAGGAAAGAAAACAGTGCTCCTTCTGACCAGTCTTTCATTTAAAAAATTTATAAAAAAATCAGTCTTATGATACCAAAAATTTCCCAAACAACATCAAAATTAGTCAAATTTATTTACTGTTTCGTAAGGCAAAAATTTCCAAATGTTTTGCTTCTTTTTTCTTATGTTTTCATATGGTTTTTAATAATTTCTTATTATTATTTATGTTGATGTAAAGTTTAATTTAAATCATTATATATTTTGTGGACATGAACAAGCAGTCATATGTTAATTTTTTTTTACTTATCGATATTGGTGGAAAGGGAAAAAGAGTGAGATAGTTATAAAATGAAGGTAGTTATTAGGAAAGGTGAGACATAATTATTTTAAAAGATAATTAAAAAAGGAAATAATTATTAAGAAAGAAATTAAATACATTGCTAGGCTTGAAAATGAGATAATTTTTTTTGGAATGGTCCATGGATGGATGACCATATGAAAGATTCCAAAAAATCCCCGAAATATACCAGTTCTGATTATTTGTCACTGGAATTAATATACAGAGGGTATCAAAATCCTTCTATATTCTTGCCTATGGACTGAAACTTATTGTAAAATCTGGTGATTTGGAAATTTTTTTTTTTCAAAATCTGGAAAATTTGGGTCATTTTTTTCCATGCAAAAAACCTTTGTATGTATAAATCAACATCAAAATTTTCAGGTTGAAATTTGGGGAAAGTTCGCCCAACAAGAACACTTTTTGAGACTTATGGCTTTTGCCTTTGTAAGAGGTTTTGGTTTATAATACATGACCCAAGTTTCTAAACAAATCAAGCCAAGCCAATGGGCCAAGGCATTTGTTTCAACTCCTGGTTTTCTACCTTGAGAATGGTTGTCGGTGTTTTTAGTAGGTATTTGACCAAAATATTTCAGCCAAGTTTATAAGAAAATCAACCCAAAGGGCCAAGTCATTTGTTGAGACTTATAGTTTTGCATTGCAAGTGGTTGTCCGTACCCTTGAATACTCGACCAACATAGGTGAACCCCAACTTTATAAGCAAAATCAAGTAAACAACATAAGGGAAAGATTATCAATACAATTAGCCCGATTGATTTGTTGAGAGTCATGGTTTTTGCCTTGCAAATGGTTGTTGTTTTGAATTACAATCAGGGTGCTCCGGATTTAAGCTTTCCTTTGCAAATGATTGTGGGGGAAACAAAATGCTTACCAATTGATGAAAATTGGTTGTTGGTTCAAATTTCCATTAGATGGTTGATGAGGGATTTAGGGTTCCTTTGCAAGTAAGTGATTGTGGGGGAAATAAAATGTTTTACCAATTGATGAAATATAGGTTTGTTGGTTCAAATTTCCATTAGGTTGGTGATGGGGGATTTAAGGTTCCTTTGCAAGTAAGTGATTGTGGGAGAAACAAAATGTTTAACCAATTGACAAAAATAGGCAACACAAATTTCTAGTGAAGCAAATCAAGTGAATAGCCCAAAGTGATTTTTATTGACCCAAGACTTATTATGGTTGTCTTGCATGGGATTGTGGGTTCATTTTGCCATGAGCCCATAAGTGGGTTGGGTACTACTTTACTTATGATTGATTGCCTTGCAAGTGGGCTATGGGTTCACTTTGTCACTAGTCCAGATATAGCTTTAGTCCCAGTTATTAAAGGTAACCACTATCAGGTCAACTATTGAGGGCCAGGGTGACCCAGCACATGGTACACTGGAATTAAAAAATCTTTGGGGTTTTAACCATGGTACAAGTGTAGGTGCTAGGTTCACCCAAGCCATAATAAAACCAAGTGGGTAAAAAATACATGAAGATGATGAGGATATGGTTTCCCACATGGTTTTACTCAACTCAAATGGTCACCATATTTACATAGTTCATGTACATAACTCTTTGATGATATATTGTAAGTAAGTTACAAATTTGTGTGTGTGTGTGTATATATATATATATATATATTCTAAGGAAATTCTATTATGTTGGCCATGTAAGAATGAAAACTAGAATCACATTTCAATTATACTTATAATTATTAAAAGTCTAGAATCATGACAATGATTGGCATGTTTTATTGTATCATATCTTTATTATTTTTTTACCAAAAGATTTTGTGAGATTTCATTGAATTATCCCCTTATATTGTACAAGAATAAAACAATACAAATATGATTATGAATATGTGAATATTAATTTGATAAATAGTTTCAAATCCTAGCTTATTCCCAAGTGAAATTACAATGTTCCTTGAAAGAAATTTTCGGAAATGAAATAATTGCCATCGTGAAGGCATTTTGTATTATTTAACTTAATATAACTTGTGCATTACATTTTTAACAATAATATTACATGGTCACATCTATTTTTGGAAAGCCCTTGGTGAGTCAGATTTAATAGAGTTTATTTCACAATTTTCAGAGCTACGGTGTGAAAGATATTGGTTTTTGAATGGATTTTGTTGCTGGAAATTCAAAAAAATTGCAAAAATTGGGTTTGGAAGGAAAAATCAGTTGAGCCCTCAATGTGTTCACATTGCTGAATTTAGAAATTTTTAATTCTAAAAATGTGAAAAATAAAGAATGTGTTCACATGGGGCCAATGGCACAGGCAACACTAGTATTATCGAAAGACCAAATCCTTCCAAGTAATTGGAAAAATCATCAACTAGGTAGCTCCATTTTCCACGAATATCCAAACAAATAAGCCATTTTGAACATGTACATATAGGTAAATAGATCGAAGCCTTGATTCCCATTCCACAATGGCCATGGGGCCAATGACTATCCATTATATTATGGTAGTATGAGGGCAACGACAACACATGATGTCTACCGAATAATAATTAATTAATTTTGAAAATTTCAACAATTCTACAAATAATAGAATTAGTTTGGAAAACTGCCAATGTATTACAAATATATGTTTCCCCAATCACCCCATATATATTACCATTGGTGAAATCTATTGAACAATGAGGACAACAAGTCTTGGAGGTTTTGAAACAATTAGGAGACAAAAGCTCTTTACAAAAAAATTACTCTTGAGTTGGAGATCCTTTGGCAAATCCTTTTATGGAATATGTAAGGCACTAACAATTATAGTAGTTGGGACACACACACACACACATTTTTTAACCAACCATTTAAATATGGAGGTTAAATTTGGGTTTAAGAGGTGATCATAGAGGTAATTAACAAGTCTACAACAACTATTCAAACTAACCCCATGGTCATTACTCATGACCTTAATTAGTAATTCATTATTAAAATTTTGAAACTTATATTTTCCCAATGTTATTGCAATGTAGGGTCTAAAACCAAAGCAAGTATTTACGACTAGATGTATTTTGATAAAACTAAAAAAATCCTTTTACATTTTTGAATCATATTTGTTATGCCAAGCTTCCTTAGTAAGGACCTAATTGCCTTTCTTGTTTCCTAATACATATTTTACATTTGTATTTTTTTTAATACAATTTTTTTAATAGTCCAACACATTGTGTGAGAGTGATCTCATAAAACTCCAAGTAACCATAAAGGAGAAATTGTTGACAACAAAAATAACCTTATCAAGTTGTCTTGTATCTTGAGCATTTCGATTTTCATCTCAAAGAAAAATGAATTTCAATTTAGGGTTTTTGAGACATAAAAGCTTTCATCATAAGTTTTTTTTTGGAATTTGCTCTCTTGAAGGAGGGGTGATGTTGGTGATGATGGTGGTGATTTGACTACAATGGAGCAACAAGATGACAAGGGAGGGAAGGCCTCACTATGGCCCTTTGATTTAAAACACATTGTGGGCCCATTTCATTGGAGAAGTATATGCTACTACATGCTTGTTTATTTGGGTGTACCTTTTAGATATGTGTGTCAAAATCTTGTCTTATGAGAACCTTTTGATATTGCTTTTGTTGGCCTTGCCTACCAAGGCAAGGATATTGTGTTTAGATTCATTATAGAGTATAGAGTAGCTTAAAGGATTTTGGCCCCTAAGTAATAGGTTTATTTTGATATGAGGATTTTTGAAGGATGATATTTTGGCTTGTGTTGAAACTTGAGATTAGTTATGGAGTTATAATATCTTGAAGGATTTTTGGTTTCTTTTAGAGGAATTTTTGAAGATTATATTTGTGCATGGTGAAATATTTTAGTTTCCATAATTCTTCTTTTGCCTTAAGATACTTTTTAATGTAGACGGCAAGGCCACATTGTGACACACTCCTATTTTTTTTTTGGCTTATTAGGGTGTTTTTTAAAATTGTTCCTAGCTTGATTTAAATTTGCAGTTTTAGGTTCAATAATTAGTCAACTTGCTTTCTTTAGCTTGTTTATCATTCCATTCAACAAGAGCTACAATGAGTTAGATGCTTTTTTGAACACTAGTGGAGTTTTCTTCTCATTTTGTCCTTGCATGAATACCCACCACCTTTTGCCACCTCCTCCAAGTAAGGCTTTTGCACCACAACACATTTTACAACATGATTGCAACTTTTGTCTCTTTCAAGCGCTAGATCAAAACTTCAATTCAGATCATCCCACCATTCAATTGCACCTCATTCAAGACTTCTAATAATAAGAGATCTCTCATTTTGAAAGTTCATTTTCAACTTTAAGTACCGTCTTATTCAAGACCTCCTTCGAGACTTCTAGTAAGAGATCTCTCATTTTGAAAGTTCATTTTAAACTTTAAGTAATGTCCTATTAGAGACCACCTTCAAGACCTATTGAGATTCAAAGATTCATCATTTCAAATGCTATTCAAGATATCTATTTAACATTTTTCTTTCTTTCTTTATTTCCTTTGTGGGCAAGCATAGCATCTTAAATATATAATGTGAGGCATGCATTTTCATGTGCAATTTTAATATTATTGAAATTGGTGTGCATCAACTTTTATGTGCATCAATGATGACATTAACAAAGTAATGGATGGTATAATCATTAATTCTGTATGGCAAACTACATACACATATATTGTACTTTACCATTGTTCTTCTCCTTTTGAACTTATGGTCAAGGTATTAGCTTCCCATGGGAGCCAAACATCTTGCTTCCTTTCAATGACTATGAATCATTTAATGAATTTTCATGATTCATGAATTCAAATTATAATGATACCTTTGATTTTGGTTTTCCCACTAATTCCTATGACAACACATACTCATTAAGCTTTTGCTTCATCATTGTTGCTAAATCTACCTATACTTTCATCACACCTTATAGACCTTTGTCATCTTTCCCATATATCTATTATCCTTGTTCCATCATGTATCTTGCCACTATTTGTGGTAACAAGTTGCCATTAAGGGAACACAAATTCACAAACAAACATTTTGTCACTTGTGAATGTCATTGGAGGTTCATCTTTCAAGCTGTTGCCAACACCTGAGGTCTTCAGAGGTTGAAACTTTGCTGCCTGGGAAACACAGATCCCCCAACACTGGGAGACAGAAACCAAGCAAAACTCTGACAGACATTTTGAATTTTGTGCCCTGAAACCCACCAGGCTCAATTTCTATTCCAATCCACTGCCTTGGAAAAGCAAAGTAGGTGCTCAAAGGTCAACAGCTGTATACGTAAGGGAATTGCCAAGCTATCGACCCTGGTTCAACCATAATTCCGTGAGGAACCATGTACTACTCATCACAAAATACTATCACACCAAATCATCACCCTGAAGTACCTTAAGAGCTCTTAAACTATTAGGTGTCACTTCCATGTGTCTGTGATTTCATTACAAGACTAGAATGGACTCTTCAGATTCCTGCTGTGGATTACAAAGAGCAGGTAAGATCATTTGAGCTATGAGTACAGTAACCAGCTATACTGTCAACTCTCCTAACCACTTAGGTTGAGATTGAGTGCAACATATGACATGGTTCAGTAACACCAGTACACTCAGTATCTATGACTGTTATTCTGCTGACTACTGCAAACCAACTGCTGTAACCAGGACTATCAATCTCTAAAACCTATTGACTAATCTAGAAGCTAAACCTTGTAACCTATAAGGGTGCCACCTCGACCCACAATCTCTCCAACACAAAACCAAGCATAGCATTCTCCAAAAAACAAGACTCCAATACCAAGCTCTTCTATTTTAAGCTCATTTCTCGCAAAAACCTTCTGTTTCAAAAAATCGATTTCCTTCCATAATGCCTCATACCTCCCTGGCACACTGCACAAATCCCGCAACAAATCTCTGGTCTTCAGTAAACCCTAAATACTAGGGTAATCTCACATTCATTAGCTGATCAAAAACAGTCAGAAATTAACTACTTGAATACATCATTGACTTGCCTGCAACAGGAGTGTGAGGCTTAGACAACTAACACTCAGCTGTAGACATACACCAGGTACTCAAGGAGTGGAGTAAAAATATATGATCCAGACAAAAAAAACAAGGACAATTAGGCCACCCTCTCTTCTGCCAGAAAGAGTACTTTCTCACCCACCTATGAAGGATGCAAGGAAGTTCTTAACATTCTTGACAAATTATCATCAAAAGGCTCAAAAAAGCAAAAGAAGAACAGAGAACTCTGGCCTGAATCTGGTACACACGAAGAATGTAGATCAAAGAGATGAGGAAGAAGATGAAGAAGAAGAAAAGAAACACGAATTAGGAACCTTGCAAGACGAGTGTAGAAAAGCTGCTTGGAAAGCTCCTGGCATTTTTGTATGGTGGGCTCCTGCTGAATGTAGTGTTTGTTCTCCTCTAGTACTCGCTTGTAGAGACTAGATCCCTGCTCAGCAACTAACTTCGTTGCCACCGCAGCCTTGCTCTGCAGCTGCCTCACCATCGACGCCATGGCTAGCTGCCTGACGCTGTCCTCGTCGACGCGCCTCGATCCGCCGTGGTGGTGGTGGTTCTCCTCCTCCTTCGATCGGCAGCTCCTTCTCTTCTCGTGCTCGAAAAAACCGTAATCTTTTGATCCTTCTCTTCTCGTGCTCTCGACAAATCCCTAATCTTTTGCCCCTTTGTCTACTCTTGCTCTCGACAAAACCCTAATCTCTTGCTCCTCCTCTTCTTGTGTGCGCACCGCGGTGCTCTTGACAAAACCCTAATCTTTTGCTCTTCTCTCCGTCTCTCCCAAAATACCGAACTCCGAGGAGCAGGGAGATGGAAAGAAAAAGAAGAACAGGGAAGAAAAGGTTGTGGAACAAGTGAAAATTTACCAACATGGATGAAATCGAACACAATTTCAACAATGAAGGGATACCAAATGGATGAAACCTTGTTTATGGTGAATTGTACTGAGGTTCATAGATGAAATTCATGACATATGCAATTGACCTTATGAATAAATAACTGTAGACTTTATGATGAAATGAAATTGTGTTCATGGATGAAATTATGCAAATAGAGATACTCTTAATGCACAAGAGAGTTTTGATGTGGATGAAATTGATGATATAAGAAAAATTAAACATGTAAGTGAAAATGCTTATATACCACATGGATGACAATTGTGTTTATTGATTTCATTGATGGAATTTTTACTTGGGGTGGACTTCACTAAATGGATGCAAATACCATTATTGAAAAAGTTTTACTATAAAAATGGACCTCATGGATGAAAATGGACCTGATGAACCAGCATTGACGATATGGATGAAAATTACTGTGTGATTTTGGGTCATGGAAAATTCATATTAATTTCAAAATCACTTCATTTTTGGATGAAAAAAGAAAAAGAAAAAAGAGGTAAAATTACCTGAGTTTTATACTGAGATTTCAGTGTTTAGCTAAATATATAGAAAGATGATTAAAGATTTGTACTTACATCTGGTTTATAGCCATATTTGGCTAAATCTTCCTAGGGATGATTCCCACAATTTTTTACATCTTCCTATGGAGGATCACCACTTTGGTTGCACGGAAAAAATTCCCCCAAAAGCACACTGAATAGGACCATCTCTTTGGATGAAATTATTACCACGGATGCAATTGTGAAGATAGACTAATTAAGAACTTGCCACAAATAAAATTATGTTGATGGATGAAATTTAATAAAATATTTTCGTCTCTGGAAATTCATTTAAATTTTTCTTAAATGGGTTTTGCAAAAGGACTCTGAAGTTAACCTCAGTTCGACTGAAACAGCATTGGGATGGATGAAAAATTATATTTACTTGGGTCAAAGGCACAGGGGCCCGCTAGTTGGGATGAAGAAACACAGGAAAAGAAAGACGGGCAGCTAAAAAGTATTGGGGGGGCGGGAAAAAAAAAAACAAGACACGTGTCCGCTAGTTATCTTTCCACGTAAACCCTAAAAACTGCTTACCCTACAGACCCTTCTTCCACGTACGTTGTTGCAAACTGCGCATTCTCCGACACGTGGCATACCGCCACGTTGCCATACAGCTTTGCTGCGACCATCGGAATTCATGCGATCTCCGGAGTCCGTCCCCCCTCACAATTTCTTGTCTTTTTTCTTCGCAAAATTTCGCCACTGGATCGGAATGATGCTCTTCAGTAGCTAGAGTGCAAAATTTGTTGGGAAATCGTTGTTTTCTGATTTGGGTCTTCAAAAAATATTGTGAAAAAATCAGTTGTAAGAGAGCGAAAGAGAGACAGAGATCGCGAGAGGGGGAGAGAGAGAGAGTTTTGAATCGGGACTTTCTTTCGGAAAGTGGTGTGGAGGAGTGTTGGGGTTTGTAGAGAGATGGGTCATTCGGAGGGGAAGACTGGTGGGGGAGAGGCGCCTCCGACGACGACGAGGGGTCGCGGTGGGAATGATGACTTGGAGGCGCACTTGCTGGAGGAGGACCGGCATCAGCAGCAGGGGCTGGACGGGGTGCCGGCGCCACTGCTGGAGAATCGGTTGCCCACGCCCCAGACGGACTCGCTGCTTTACGTGTGCGCGGTGTTGAGCATAGTCTCCGCGTTGGGTTCTGTGCTTTGCATGGTAGTCAACCTCATTTCCCTGCTGCGCTCCTTCGATTACCGTGGCTTCGATTACCGCGTCAGCGTACGTACTCTCTCTGTGTCTCTCTCTGTGTCTTCATCAGTTTGCAGGCCTTTTTTCTCTGTGGCATGGGATAACCCTTACCGGAGATTGGGTGTTGCAATGCAGCTTGTACAAGGCTAGTGTGGATAGGCAGCAAAAGGAATTCTGTAAGAAGCACATGCGTGAGCATACATTACGGTGCAATGACTGTTTGTTTGTGAGGGTTTAGGGTTTTTGACACAGTGATTGTTTGGAAAATGCTTTCAGCCATTCGTGTTGATCTTGCGCTGCTATGCTGTGGCTATTGCCTTCTTTGTTGCTCTTGCTGAGACAGAGTGGGAGGCCATATTCAAGCTCTGGCGGGTGCGTAAATTTGTCTTTCAAGACTCCTTTCTTCTGCTTGTGGGATTTGGTTTTATGTCAAATGCAGGCCTGCCCTCATGACAGCCAAAGGACAATTATTACAGCCGTCCTGAGATTATTGCATAAATTCAGAAAGTTGGCCTGAGGAGTTTGTATATGACTGTGAGATGAATTCTAGCCTTTTCCTACAAGAGGATCCAAAGAATATACCAAGAGCATATGTGGAGGCAACCAGTAGACAAGAAAACAGTAGATATGTGTTGTTGGTGAGGGTTTACGGTTTAGGTTTGCAACACTTACAGTTGCAACATCTGTACCCTCCTCTTGTGGCATCTCCCATATGGGATTCGATAATGCTGCCTTAAGTATCTTGAAGTGGTGGTGTGGAGTCGTGTGTTACTGGACTGTGGACTTGACAGTCTTGTAACTTGACTTGTGATTCTTTTTGCAGGTACTGGAATATTGGGTTGGGCGAGGGATGCTTCAGATATTGTAAGTGATCTTCAACTGTAATCTCAATTTCTCACAAGTTTGTCAAATTTGCACCCTGCATCATCTCTCTCTCTAATGGCATTAGTGGGTTTGTAAACAAACTACCCTCTCTTAATTTCATCAGTGTTGAGAGGTCACTTCAGTTGCTGTTTGAATTGAGGCAGGCAGACAGGCTCTACAGCAAATTGTGTGGAGTGGGCTTTTGAAAAGCATTTCAAAAGGGCTACAACCTTGTTATTGTCATGTGCATAATGAAATATTATTCTTGTTTCTTTGGACAGTGTTGCAGTGTTAACAAAGGAGCTGGCACAAGCAAGTGGCGAGACTCAGGCAGAGAGTGTTATGCATGATATAGCCAGCTGGTGGCTTCTGATATGTGGCATAATTTATACTGCTGCTGTAAGCCACTCTTGATGGGATCTGGACTGCAGTTTAGATGGGGCTGATTTGCAGGTTCATTGTGTCTGTACTATTTTCTTGTTTGCAAGATTGTTGTGTAAGGACTATAATGTTGACATTCCACCACAAATGTTACCTTGAACATTTATAGTGTTTGAGAATGCTTTTGTGTCTGTCTTGTGATGCCTTGTCCGCAGGGATTACTGTGCATTGGGCGGATAAAGCGTAGTCATTTGAGCGATGTGACTAGACGCCAACAAGCCATTAAGGACCTTGAGGTACACTCCCATTGTTCAGAATAAACATGGAAAACAGAATGAATGATGTTAACCTCCAACTGATTCTATGCCCTAGAATTTGCATATTGTGACCTGCAGAGTTCATTATGGTGTGTTCATAGATGTCCATTTAGCATCCAATCCTGTGGCTCTTACATTGTCACTAGTCATTCAACTTGTTGTCTGCAGGGTAGGATTTTATGTCATATCTAGATCACATTGTTAAACCGTGTATGGAGAGAATTCTTGACTTTTACATTGCACCACCCAGAACTGAGCTTTCTGCTGCTGCATACTGTTTCTTGACAGGAGGTCCACAGGCGAAGAGCAGAACTGGAGGCACAGATAGGAGAACATCGTTAAGCCATGAGGCATTATTAAGGTGTTCAGAGGAACGTTGTTGTCCCACAAACTGAAATGAAAACTGAGGTCAACATCATGTATTAGGATGGGGATACAGGCAGCTATCTTACATGTGACACAGGATGGATGACACCCTTTTGTAAAGGGGGCAGGAACTCTGCATTTGTTAGTGTACAGTGTTGCTTGGTGGTGTTTAAAAAATGACTGCTTGCAGGACACCAGGAGTTTGTGTGGATTGAAGGCAGAAAGAAACAGTTGTGAGGCTTGAGTGCATTTTTAACCTCATGCCTCAAGCTTTTCTAACCTCCTTGAAACTGATGTATAATGTATGGAAAACTTGCTGTTAGTCATCTTGTCAATACAAAGCAAATTGGCAAGTTCTGAACTGAACTGAACTGGTTTTAAACAAGGTCTAGTGGTTCCATGACAGATCTTTTGGCCCTTGTAGGAAACTACAATGATGTGTAACTGATATATTGGGTGATGTGGAGAGTTAGTAATTTCAGGGCATTGGTGACTGCCACTAAGAGTAGACCTGTAATTTAGTGTCCAGTTGTTGTGAAACTCTGGTCTTCTATTTGAGAAAAATATGCCACAAAATTCCTGCTAGTGTCTTAGGTGATGGGAGGGAGTAGTAGCTAGGGCAGTTGAAAGAGTAGCAGAACATCACCTTTGTCAAGGGAAAACTGTTCTGTCTGCAATATGGCTTGTCAGCCTATCTGTAATGTAGCGCATGGTCAATGAAGCATTGTTGTGCAGAGAAGTTTCAACTTGCAAGAGGTGAAGCAGTGTTGTGCAGACAGACATCCCCAAAGTTTCAACTTGCAAGAGGTGAAGCAGTGTTGTGCAGACAGACATCCCCAAAGTTTCAACTCTGGATTATTATTGTAGGAACATGAAGAGTAGTACAAAGAGTTATAACCATTGTCTGATGATATATTACAAACCTTTTTCTCTTGAGATGGTAAGGTAGATTTTCTTACAAACTCCAATGCAAAAGGAAATAAATCTGGTGAAGGTGGAGGAGGACATCTGCAATACCACTCCAAAGACACATGCAAAGTTCATCTTGTACTCCATCAAATTGTTGGAAACATCATCAATGTGTTCAAACATCATCATCATTCTTGTTGTCTGGTGGCCAATGTGAATGAAAAAATCTGCCCAATTTGGGCAACAGTGGTGTGTGGGTATGAAAGAACTACACAGTTTATAAAATCTGTAAAGAATCTGTGGGCATTGCAAAATTGTTCTAGTCTGTACTTACAGTAGAGGGGTGACTGCAAAATGCATTTTTCCTCTCTCAAATGTCTCTCCAATCAATCTCCAATCTATAACATTTCTCTCTCTTGTCTTTCCAATCTCTGGATTGTTGCTCCAGTCTCACCAACCATACTTTTGCCTTTCAAATCTCTCAAATGTCTCTAGAATGTCTTGAATCTCTCTTCTGTCTTTCCAATCTCTCTCGAATCTCTTGACAATGTACCAACCAAATAAGAAGAGCGACAACAACTTCCCTTGATCATCTTGCACCTCTACATTGGGTTTGCCGTAACTCTCTGCCTCTTCTTTCTTCTGCTGCTGCTGTTGTTCTGGAGTTGCCACCATTTTACAAATCTTGTTGCTTTTTGCATTGCACTCGCCAAGGTGAAAAGAACACAACTCTTTGTCATAAATATGTTCTCTTCAGTAGCATTGTCAGCATTGTCCACCATTCCATCATCATCATCATCTTCTTCTTCTGCTTCTCCTGTTGCGTCTGCTTTTGACGATCGGTGTTTCAAGTTGTGAAAGAGTTTTTGCAATGATTTTGAGCTTCTCTTCTTCGTCTTTCTTGCGTGGTGTTGCAAACAAAAAAAAACAATTGTTGGGTGTTGTGCTAGCTACAGTAATGATGATGCCTTGAGCTGCTGATGCTGCTGCATCGTCATTTCTCTTTGTCGTCGCATTTCCAGGATTTTCTTGTGGGAATTGGAATGCTTGTGAGGAACATAGGCGGGGCTGGAAGCAGGTCTGTACTCGGGAAGCAATCTGCCAGACTTGTAGCGAACGCCACAAGCGTTGCACAGAGTTTTGGGGCCCAGAGGACCTGTCCTCCATTGTGGTGTTTTCTGCGTCTGGCAATGTGTGCATCGCAGCACTTCTCCTCCTTCTCCTTCATCCTGCCGCCGCTGCCGGGATGCCCATTTCGTGCTTTGCTTTGTTTTGTGAAAGTTGCCGGATTGCCACTCCTCCCCTTCCTCTACAGCGTCTTCTTCTTCATCGTCATCTTCTTCTTCGTCTTCTTCGTCTTCTCCTGCACTCCATTCGGGTGGAGCTGCTGCTGCAGATTTTCTCTTTGAACCACCACATGACGTTGTCGTAGAGGACAAAATGCCGCCGGACGTCCACTTCTTGCCTCCACTCCGCGACCTTTTGCTTCTAGCACGGCCAGGTACACAGAAATCCAAGCTATGCTCATCACTGCCGCCTGTCACTTCTGACAATGTTGTGGCAGCACTGGTGGTGGTGTGTTGCTCCAGCACAGAAACAGGACTCGCGGCTTTGTGGTACCCATGCTTCTTCGAGGCCGAGTACTGCATGTCGCAAGTTTCCAAGTTCTCCTCCATGGAGATCACACTACTACCGTCGTCTGACCACGTCGTCCCCTTGGTGGGCGCCGCCGAGTCGAAGCTAGCTGTGACCGGGAATGAATTCTCCAGAAACCTCGATGCCCATTCCAGTTCTTCGAGATCATCATACTGACCCACAACAACAACAACAACAACAACAACAAAGCCCGAATGGCATCATCAGCATCATGGAATGTATGCAGAAGAGAGAGAGAGAGAGAGAGACACACACACACACACACACCCGTTACGGAATGTAGAAGATGGGTGTGCGTGCGTGCGTGCGTGTGTGTGTGTGTGAGAGAGAGAGAGAGAGAGAGAAGAGACACTTACAGGAATGCAGAGGGACTCCTCTTCGATCTCTGCAGCTTCCGAGTCTACCTGCGGTTTTATAGTGTGATGCTGCTGCTCTGTTCCTTTCTCTGGCAGACAAGGTGCAAGACACGCACCAATTGTCTCGTTGGATTTTCCAACTGACGGAACCGCAGACGAGAAACTACTGGTTGCTGTGACAAGGTCTGCTTCACCTATAGGTCCGGCGATGTCTTCATTGGAGAAATCCAGCAAGTCGTCAATCTGGAATACATCTACGAAGCTACTACCTCCTACAAGAGCAGCAGCATCCGGAAGAGGTTTCTGTTGTTGCTTTCGGAGAGAGCCATCGAATGCTGCTGCTGGTAGTAGAAGAGCTGCTGCAGAGTCCATTTGAGAAGCAAACTACTACTACCACCTAACTGCACCTGCACCCTGGCTAGACTTCTGCTCTCAAGAAACTCGTCTCCTCCTCCTCCTCCTCCGCCTCAACAACAACAACGCTTGAAGATGCTTAGACGATGTATATGCATTTGTCTCGAGGTTCCCGAATGGAGGTCGCTTAGTACAACCTCGAGGGAGGAGACGGCGCTGGGGAATTGCAGCGCAAAAGCACCCCAACTTGAGAGGCGCCCAGAAATGGCTAAAGATGGTACATTGCTAACACATCCCTCCACCAAAGGAGAAGAAGAATCCGCGCGTTCCCCCAACTGAGCTGATCTTGCTCGCTCAATTCATTTCCAAAGTGCAATGGAAAAACAGAAACCCAGTTCTAAAACCAAAATTATTGTGCTGGAGAGAAGCCGAGAGACCAAAGTTTCTTCTTCTCTTCTGAAAACACACAAGACTGTCTGACAACCACGCACACTGTAAAGACTCAAAAGACATCTTTCCATTCATTAGGCTATTGTGAACACAAATTCTGTAAAGACTTAAAGAACATCTAATGAAAATTCTCTAAGACTAAAAGACATCTTTCCATCCATTAGGCTGTTATGATCACAAATTCTGTAAAGACGAAAGACATCTTTTCATTAGGCTAGTGTGATCACAAATTCTGTTAGCAGCAGCAGTTGCTATTTTGTTAAGAAGGAAGAAGAAGAAGAAGAAGAAGGGGAAAGAAAAATTACCCCGTCTCTGTCTGGATGGATTGTTCTTTTTCAGTTCGCTTTCTGAAACTTTTTCATCTGTCTTTTGGTCTGTCTCTGTCTCTCTCGTTGCTGCCTCCTCGTTCCTTCCCCGACTCTCGAGCGACTTCTCTTTCTCTCTTTCTCTTCTCTCTGCCTTTCCTTTCGGTTTTACTGGATTTTGGCAGGTGGGTGATCAAAATAGTAATGCTGAAAGTCTCCCAGTTTTTGGGGAGACTGATTAAGGGGAAGAGTCGTGTTTAAGTGGGTCTGCAATACTCTAGCAGTAGGCTGGGGACGAGAGAGAGAGAGAGAGCAAGCAAGCGTCCATGCTGATGATGATCATCATGGCGCGCACATCATGGCGCCGAGGCCGGCAGACAGCTTGGTCAGAAGAAGAAGGGGAAAAGGGGAAAAAAAAACTGGAGTAGGAATTGGTTACTTCTGTCAGAGAAACTCAAGCAACAACGAACCCTGCGCCACTGCTAGCGTGCACTCGGCTGCTTGTGGGACCCCTAGTTACTTACTTACTTACTGGCGGCCACTGCCCGAGCTCCCTCCCTCTCTCCCTCCCCACCACCCTTTCTGTAAATTCTCTTACCACACACACACACCTCCAATCCCCAACAACAACCCTTCTTCCATCTCTACCTAGCTTTCTCCTCCTCCTCCTCCTCCTCCTCCTCCTCCCCCTCAAAACAACTGCAATTCACTGCAACAATTCCATCGGCATTTTGTTTAGTGTTCTTTTTTCTCTTTCTCTCTCTCTTACCAGACATTTCCCAAGCACCCACCGACCCTTTTATCCCTGTCTCACCAGGGCTCTTCCTCTTCCATCCTCCTGTTGCACCTCTGCAAATGGACTGCTGCATTGCAGCTACTGCTGCTGATGACATGATTGTTGTTTTTTCTTTCATTGGACCCCATTTGCCTCTCTATCAAATAAAATTATTTTGGGAGGGTGGGGAGGGGTTGATTGTCTCTCCTAGTAGGTAGTGATTTTGCCTTTTTGGCTTCTAGTTGCAGAGCATTTGTTTGTGGGTGGGTGGCTCAGTGGCTGATAATGTTTTATCATGTAATGTGTAGGGTAACAAATCATAGGGTAACAAATCATGTAATCCAGGCTGAGCTCTATAAACTATGTGTGCATATGTGTGTGCTATGTCCTTTTTGCTACTCGCAATTTATCATTGGATTTCGTTGGTTTTAAATAGTGATTGTGTGTGCCCTTTTTTTTCAAATTTATTTATTTTGTAAAATTGGCAAATTCTTACTTCTAAACCACACCAATGTTTTGCTGTAAAAAACCAGTGCTGTAATGATACATAGGGAGCAAATTTTCATATTTTGCAAAATTGGCAAACTCTTACAGTAAAACCACACAATATTTTGCTGTAAAAACCAGTGTTGTAATGGTATATAGGGAGCAAGCCTTGGTACATAATATTGGTATGTAGACTGGTATGAAAGAACATACCAGTCTGGTATCACCCGGAGGCAATACCAGCCTTATTATACCAGTTCCAAATGGGTATGGACCTGAGACAATACCAGCCTAATACCAGGTTTATACCTACCTACCTACCTACCTCATACCAGCCAATAAATCAACCCCTTGGGCACAATACCAGTCCAATGCCAGGACTAGACCAATATGAATAGTGTTAATATTGATCCAGACACCAGTATCTGGCTGGTACGAAAAAAAAAGTACTCAATACCAGTAGTACCCAACTGGTATGTGAAAGGGGAAATCCATCACAAAGGCTTGTCAAATAGGTTCATCCAGCTAATGCACTCTGTTGTTATGGAATGTTGCTAAAAGAGTTCAAAGGTCGGTTCCGCGATGGTAATGTTCAGGCTATATTATGCGCAATGGAATTGTCAAGCTCTGCCCAGTATGTTGGGTAAGGTGCAAGGCAAGAAGCCCATTAGGGCAAGCCAGACGACACACCCAACATAATGTGCAGGGTGAGGCCATTCCATGACATTAAGGTCTCTGGGGTTGGTGTCACATTCAAAGTTTTTGTTTTTTTTTTTTAAAATCATTTCCAAGAGACACATATTGGTCACAATTACAAGTGTATGATCATCAATGGAAGATTATGTCATATAATGTGGTCAAGAAACTGTCATAATCTGCCCACCCCAGACTCAAATGCATTAGAGAGGTAACTAGAACACAGAATATTGCAATTCCTTGCCAAGAGCCAGTTCTGCACTTTGGAAGAGCATAAGCCACAACTAAAAGTCCTTTATACCGGGGAATGTGCTTCTAAGATGCATTCTGCCACCCTAGTTCGTTCTTAGAGCTTGAAAACCTGACCAGCCTTGCCTTATTGACTGACCGACATCCCACATCGGAAGCCATTTTGGTTGGTAGTGAAGTTTTGGCCATAAAATTTTATTGGTCATAATACCGTAGTACGTTGGCCATTTCAACACACATCCGTCGAATAATTAATTAATTTTGAAATTTTTATTTCAAAAAATGGAATATTTTTAAATATTCATTATATTATCTTTCACAATATTTTTTGATTTGGAAGAAATAATTTTTGAAATTTTCAACAATTCTGAAAATAACATAATTAGTGTCGAATTGGCCAAGGTACTAGGGTATTAGAGTAAGTTGATCTTTGGGGTTGGGCTAAGTATGTACATATATACCAGTAATGTTTCGGGCGATTCTTGACTTTTACGAAGAACCATTAATTCTGGTTCTGGAATCAGCAGTTAACTTCCAGTTAACCTGTGGTTAGCCCCTGATTCCAACCTTTTTTCCCCCAAAAAAATAAATAAATAAATAAATATATATATATATATATATATATATATATATATAAAATTCATTTTTAAAAATCTGGTTCCACAATCAGGTCTGATTCTAGACCTGGTTTTTTTTTTTAAAAAGTTCTGGATCCAAACTTAGACCCAGTTCCAGCACCGACATTATTATTATTATTATTATTATTATGTAAATTTACATTTACATTATTATTTACATTATTATTCTATTCTGCAAAGTTTCTGCACAGTTTAATGAGTTTTCCAATTAGCCTTGTTGTGTGCAGAAGAAGACTGGGTAGGCAGCTGATTACTTTGTTCTCCTTACAACAATGTCTCAACAGATTTTGTCTGGAGAATAAATAAATAAATAATATAATAAAATAATAAAAATTAGATAAATATGTGCAGGAAAGAAAGAAAGAAAGAAAGGAAGGCAGTACCTACTTTAGCCAGTTGGAAATAATGTAAATACCAGCAAAAATAGCTGTAGCCCTTAGGGCAAAGAACATGGACATAACATGGGATGGGGGAGGAGAGGTGCCATTGATTTCTCTCCCAAATTCTCAACTCTGTTTTTCACAGGTATATTCTTCCTCTTGAAGGCTTTGGAAGTCTGATTATCATCATTTGTTCAAGCTCTTGCATTGCTTACACTAACAACAAGGGGTGTGTCACTCACACCATGGCCTTGCCATTTTGCATTAAAAATTATCTTAATACAAAAGAAGGAAATTATGGAAATTCAAATATTTCACCATGCAAAAAAAAAAAATCTTCAAAAAAAAAAAACCCTCTAAAAAAACCGCAAATCCTTCAAGATATTATTATAACTCTATTATAACTAATCTCAAGTTTCAACACAAGCCAAAACATATCATCTTTCAAAAATCCTTGAATCAGAATAGACCTACTACTACTACCTAGGGGCCAAAATCCCTTGAGCTACTATACTGTACTCTATAATGAATCTAAACACACCACTATCCTTGCCTTGGTAGGCAATGCCAACAAAGCAGAATACCATTTTTTTTCCTACATGGATAATGGCACTATAAGATAACTTACAATGGTGCATTCACACTTGATGTTACATTCAGTGTTAAAAATGAAAATCTAGATGGCATCCTAGGTGGCACCCAATGTTCAATGGACAATAGCTTCATGTTAAGTGAATGTTAGTTTAATGTAAAATTTTCATGGTAACTAGGTTTTAAGTCCTAAATAACTAGTATTATGGTGTTAAAGTGACTCGATGCTAGAGTCTCTAACATCAAGTGTGAACGCACCTAAAATAATCCTTCACAATTGAATGCAGTTAACAACACATATTATACACTAATGTCAAACTACAATAAACATAACAAACACATAATTTTCATTTACAAATGGGATGAAAACCAAAACAATAATAATAATAATAATAAATTACCTCACAAATGTGTCTGAACCATGGCTCCGTCAAATAGGGCTTATTCAGCATGAATACATGTTATAATCGATGTAAAGTCTGGAACCATTTAATATTCAACCAATGGGGACTTTACAATTTAGGCAAAAATTTGTGTCACAATTTGAAACTTATTTTTAATGGATTTATTGCTTATAATGAAAATTTTAGAATGTGTTTTGGAATTTAAGACATAAAGTTTTGAAGTTTATAACACTTGAAGTCAGAAAATCAAGTTAAGAAAAATATCATATTAATTTTGTTATAAACATTTCATCAAATATCGTCACATTGTTTATCTAAATATCCAGATTGATGTTTTTTGAGAATAATCTTTAATATCGTAATAGTACAAGGGCAGCTTCAACATTAATCTGTCAAATAATTAAAAATTGAAAATTACATGTCAAAAAAGAATATTCTAAACATTCCTTTCCAATTAGGCATCAAGTTTTCATTAGCAATCATACATAAGATGGTTTAGCCAAATCTTACTACTAAAAATATGAAATTTTTAAAAAGACATTTTTCTGTATTTCCAGCTACCTACTGGAACTTAATCTAGAATTTGGAAATTCTTTTTCTATATTTTGGTGATCGAAAAAATCAAGAATTTTCATTTTTTTTGTTTTTTAACTCCAAAAACAAACTAAATTTCAAATTCCACTAAGTGGTAAAAGTGTTGTAAATGATGGGTTTTATATGTAGGTAAGTATGTATGTACTCAATTATTACACTTTATCTTTTCATGGGTAATTTATACCCTCCATATATCATGAAATAAATAAGCTTTTTCTTTTTTGGGCATCAAATGCCATTTTTCAGTAAAACTTCACCACTTTCAAGAAACTAAAAAATTGAGAAAATAAATATAAAATCTCACTTGGTGTGACCTTGTTAAATTTTAATTCTATTTTTATGTCAAATAGTGAGAAACTTGGAAAAAGCACGTGTTCTCTCAATGTAAAATGTGTTTTTTTTTACCAAAAACTAACCATTTTTGCAAAATCAAAAAATTAGTAAAAAAACTAACCCAGAAAAAGGATTGGTTTGACCTTTTTTTCATGGTATTTAGTTTATTTCCAATGACAAAGATTACTCAAAACTCAATATCTCCTGCATTTGAGGTTTAAAAAATATGAAAATCCCCCCCCCCAATAAATCCTACCCATTGAGCACTTTCCTTTCCAACAATATCAAAAGTGTCCCTTAATTTCCCTAAAAGCTTTAGTTTTAATTTTATGAGAAAATCTTCAATATTCAATAACTCTTACACCATAGGTCTAAACATTATGAAACCATCTCAATGCACCTCTACTTGTCAAGGGCTTTCCAATAGTAGCAAGTGCACAACCAAAGTGTGCCAGTATGGTTTGGGAGATATGAAACTAGCAAACCAAACAAACAAGCTACTTTGCTAAAGAGATTGTGAGACTTGGGGAAAAAAAATGTCAAATGTGTTTTTTCAGCAAAAAGTTACAAAATATTTATATATTAAAAAGTAAAATTTTAATTTTAAAATAAAAAATAAAAATAATGGCCTGGTGTGACCATGTTTTGTTTCCAACTTTGTTAATGTGTAAATCCTAGTTTTATGTGAAATTAGTGGGGTGCAGAGGAATCTGCCAAAGCATGACTCTGAAATAATAAGAGTGGTATGCTGCATGGGGGGAGGAGTATCTCATGCAATAGCATGGCTGTACACAATAATAAGTTTTCCATATGAGAGAGAGAGAGAGAGAGAGAGAGAGAGAGAGAGAGCATTTACAGTTGTGAGTTGTAGGGAGCCTTCCAATGGCAAGAGTGAACCAGCACCCACCAGCACACCATTCATTGGATATCCATCATGGATGACTTAGTTATGGATGAACCTCAACTGAGTTAGTATCTGGTTTCACCTTGGTAACCAATTGTGTAAGAAATATGTATATCTCATATATATATATATATATATATATATATATAAGAAAATAGGTGAATACTAGGTAATTAGATGGTTTATATCAATTTTACAACATTGATATATGTATTTTTTAATATCAGATTGGTATGAATATGAATTTAGGTATCACCCAGTAGGGTGTAAATAAGGTTGAATATTTTTTAAATGGGTTGAATACGAATATGAAATTAGTTTCTGTTTTTTCTCTTTGAAATTCATATTGGGGTGTATGAACATTGGTATGGTATTGTTACTAAAAGATAGAGGTGAGAAAACTAAATACCCTCCTAAGCCTACTCTCCTTTTGAATTGGGAAGGAAAAAAATCCTCTACTTAAATCCCCAACTGACTTTCCCCTTTTGGAAAATAAAGCGAAACTAGTTGAGCAATAAGATTGTAACACTCTCTCACATAGCCACAAACATTGAAGAAAGGAAGGAAATAGTTGCATTCTAGGCACTCAATCCTTAACACCCTCCCTAGTGCCCCCAAAAGGCATACCCTTACCTAGCTCCGTCCACTACTTGCAACCTCGACTACTAGTATCAAAACACAATATAGTCACAAGCAAAACCTAGGTTGGTATCGTATGGTATGGAGGCAAGAAACCCTAACTTCATACTTGCCCTAATAAATATCTCATCTAAATCTACATAAACTTTCATACCAATTGAATAAAATTCTCTCATGCCATTACTCACACCATTACCATATACCCAAGTTGGCTCATCTATATCAATACAACACTGATTTATAAATAGGGTAAGGGTTTGTCTTCATTACTTACCTACTAACAATCCACAACTAGGTTGTTAGTAAAAATAACCAAAATGGTTAATAAGCACGATAATAAGCAACTGAGCTAACCACAATGGTTAGCTAGGGAACCAGAACAGAACAGAAAACCGCTTCTGGGGACATTTACCATCCATGATTCATGCATGGTGCAATGGTGGGTTCATTCTAGCCTTCTAGAGATGGGGAAGGCAGCAGCTGCAGCTGGTCCCCCCACTCCCTTCCCTTCCCTTCCCTTCCCCTCCCCTCCTCTTTTGCTTTAGACACAATGAGGCTGGCAAAGCAGGCTTTGAGGTTGGAAAGGTAAGGTTGTACCTCATTGAAGCCCCCCTTTACTTGTGAGGTGCAGAGTCTTATTCCCAGACACAATTTTTATTTTTTTCCCCCTTACATACGGCAAACAAGCAAAGCAAACATCCAGTTGGTTCAATAATTGAGCTTGAGAATTATTTCCGAATTATTGAACAACATAGGTAGGTAGGTAGGTAGGTAAGTAGGTAGGTAGGTTGATTACTAGGGACAATTACAATACTACTAACTTTTTGGCCTGGTAGGCAAAGATATTATGTTTAGATTCGTTATAGAGTGTAGTAGCTTAATGGATATTGGCCCCTAGGTAATAATAATAATAATAGGTCTATTTTTATATGAAATTTTTTGCAAGATGATATTTTGGCTTGTGTTGAAACTTGAGATTAATTATAGAGTTATAATATTTTGAAAGATTTTGGTTTCTTTTAGAGTATTTTTGAAGATTATATTTTTGCATGGTGAAATATTTGAGTTTCCAAAATTCTTGGTTTGCCTTCAAGATGCTTTTTAATGTAAATGGCAAGGTCATAGTGTGACGTACCCCTTGTTTGTATTATGCTTGGTCAAGCAAAAGCCCAAACTCCTAGATTGCCTCTCCCCCCCAAAAGGCTAAGAAAAGATAACCAAGCTATACCATCTCTCTCTCTAAGGTTTGTTGGCATTGGTAGGCAAGGCCAACAAACCTTTAGAGAGAGATTGTGTTTAGATTCATTGTAGAGTATAGTAACTTAAGGGATTTTGGCCCCTAAATAATAGGTATATTTTCATATGAGGATTTTTGAAAGATGATATTTTGGCTTGTGTTGAAACTTGAGATTAGTTATAATAGAGTTATAATAATATCTTGAAGGATTTTGGTTTCTTTTGGAGGATTTTGTGACGGTCATATTTATGCATGGTGAATTATTTGAGTTTCCATAATCCTTCTTTTGCCTTAAAATACTTTTTTCATGTAAATGGCAAGGCCATAGTGTGACACACCCCTTGATATTAGACTTTGAGAGAACAAAAAAAAATGATCACATATTATTACCATATGAGAGTTTTTGATTGGTTATGTACTTTATAAGGGACCCCGGTTATGTCCCGGTCCACCTAGGAATGGGTAGAGCCCAATAGGGCCCGACACCATTCTGTCAGGTGGAAATGGGTTCCTACCATGGTATGTTCCAGAGTATACCTAACCAGTGTTCCCCATCATTGATTAATATTGAACCAAAAGTGGAACCAGGGATGATGATGTGAGTGCCAGGATAATAAAATTAGAAAATTATTTTATAATATTCTAGGATTTGGTAAGGTTATTTTCTGCACAAAACTTGCATTATTACATTCTGGAATGCCCACAATCAAATTGCACTGCATTTCGGAATGCCTTTTTTTTTCCACACAAAAGGTTATTTGCTCATGACACTTTGTGTGAGGTAAACTTTGTGGTTTCATCCATTACAATGTACAATATGTGGTGTTTATTATGACATATATTACATTAAAATTATAATTTGACATTGAGTTATGGCATATAATGATTAGTAGGTTTTGGGTCACGACTCACCATTTTGATGATTCGGTTGATTTCATCTAGCTTGTAAATCCCATGAACTCGTTTCTTTAGACCCAAGCATCAAATGCTCACTACATTTTTTGGCATGTTCCTTCCACAATAATTGCATGTCCTCATGAGTAAGAACAATAAATGTTTTTTAATCACCTTCAAAGGATGTTCTAAGTTTTAAGATCTGTTGTTCAATTTTTGTTTTTGGCCTAAGTTATAAGCTTTGTAAATGGATGAAAGAACTATGAGAAGATAAGCTTCTCGTTGACTAGTTGAATTTGGTCACCATTTGATGAATTGGATGATTTTATCTCGCTTCTAAATCATATTTTTTGCCAAGCTTGTTGGTCTCTAGATGGATGTCCAACCATTAGATGCCCACTCAATTGATAAGAACTTATCAAATGTCGACTTCCAAAACACTTATGTGCTTATTAATAAGAAGCAAGCTCAATGTTCCTACATGTGTTGTTCAATGCTTGTTTTCAATAAGTGGTGACAGAAAATGAAAGTCCTATCAAAAGACAAAATATTTTTTCCTTGATCAAGTGATTTTGACCATCACTTGACGGTTTGGATGATTTTATGTTTAGCTTATAAAATCACATGTTTGCACAACACCCAAGCATCAAAATGCCCACTAAATTTGGCCATGTTACTTCGATGACACTTAAGTGCTTGATAATACATGTGTTGTTTAACTCTTGATTTTGCCCACCAAGTTTGTTAGATTCTCAACTTGAATTTGAACCCAGATATGTATGATGTGACAACAGGGGGCCTTAAACCCTAAAAGCTTAAACCCCAATTATTGGGATGTGTGTATGTGACAAGGGCTAGACCGTAAACCCTAAACCTCAATGATGTGTGTGTATTTAGGGGTCATATTATGTGATGTGGGGACCCTTAAACCCTATTCTACATGTGTATTTGGGGTGTGTAGTATGCAATGCAGGACCCTTAAACCCTGAACCCTCCATTCCAATTATGAGATGTGACATGGGGACCCTAAACCCCAATTATGGTAAATGTATTATGTGAGATGGGGACCCTTAAACCCTAAACTTTAAACTGCAACTATGTGTGTGCATTTTTAGTTCCATGCATAACTCCTTCTGCATAAAACCCTCAAACCCCAATTATAATTTTTTTACTATACAACATGGGTACCCTTAAACCCTAAACTCCAATTATGAAATGTGCATTATGTGACCTAAGGATCCTTAAACCTTTAAACCCCAATTATGAAATTTGTATTATGCATGGGTGTTTGGGTTCCAATGCAAAGACCCAAAACCCTAAACACAAATAATTAGTTGTGTAACTTTTATGTGACATGGGGATCCTTAACCTTAGTAAATCTGTGTTATGCATGGGTATTTGGGTTCCAATGCATAGACCCTAAACCCCAATTAATGAGGTGTGTATTATGTGACACGGGGATCCTTAAACCCTAATTATCCGTGAGTATTTGGGGTGCCATGCATAGTTCCTTTCTGCATGAACCCTAAACCCTAAACCCCAATTTATGCATGAGTATTTGGGGTGCGATGCATAGTCCCTTTCTGCATGAACACTTAACCCTAAACCCCAATTATGCATGAGTATTTGGGGTCCCATGCATAATTCCTTTCTCTATAAACCCTGAGCTGTAAACCCCAATCATACGTCTGTGTTCACTGTTAGGGGTCCCACCCAGAATTCATTTCTGCATTGGGGACAGGAAGAAGAAGCTGCCATTGGGCTGTTGTTGCTGGCGATATGATGATGGTGATGGTGCTCTCGTCTTTTGTCGCACTGCTGCTAGTAGCTAGCTATCATAATAATTTTGGGTTTCTCTCACACCATTACCATGTTGATTACCTGGCTCCTATTGAAACGTCTTCTTCTCTTTTGTCTTTTGTGATTACCAATACCAAATCAGGGACTGGTGGAACCTCAAGTCTCTGATGTGAAAACCTGGCTGGTGGACATGCATTTGGATTCAATCGAACAGAGGCATGTGTGTTTTTGTGCATGTGCTTTGATGCTTCCCACTTATGGGTGCTCTTCACCTTATTAGCAAATTACGATTCGTCTACGAAAATGCAACTCAATCAGGAAGTTTCTTAAAAGGAATTGTCATTTGCGCCGATCTTCCACCAATTTTAGAAAAGCATTCGCAGTTACGCCGGCGAGAGAGAGAGAGAGAGAGAGAGGTTCTGAAAGGAAGAGAGAGAGAGAGACATAACCCCCCCCCCCAGTCTTTATTTGTCAAAGAGCAAAAACTTCCACCAAATGAGGAGAATTGCAACAACAACAAATTTATTATATGCATACTCTTGAAATACGCTGACAAGGAGCAAAAAGCTTCCACCGAATGAGGGAGGAGGAGAATTGCAACAAACGAACCACAACAACAAATTCTATTTCTGCTCTTGAAATAAGCTGACAAACATACCAAATCAAGCTCCATAAAAGGTGCCGAACAAACCAAGCTTGATTACCATATCAAGCTCCATAAAAGGTGCCGAACAAACCAAGCTTGATTACCATATCAAGCTCCATAAAAACGGGCTCGCGTGGGTTGGTACCAAACCATGTGCAAATCACAGATTTATTCGTAAATCTCTCTCCCCGAAAACAAAGCGGCTGATGAAAAACAAGAACAACCTCATTCAGTCCTACACGCACGCAAGCAACCAAGCAAGCCGCGGCGAAGAAGAGCTTGCTTGTCTTTCCACAACTGGAACTCTGCAGCACAAGACGCAAAACCCTAGAGTAGATCTCTACGTATTTATACGTATATACGTATGTAGAAAGGATACGCGCACGTCGTCTTACCCGTGGGCAAATAATGCGCTCAACTGCGCGCCGCGTAGTTTAGTCTTGAGCTGCTGCTGCTGCTGTTTGGCAATGGTCTCCTTTCTTCCCCTTCTTCTCTTTCTTTCCCGTATCTCTTTTTCTCTTTCTCTTTTCTCCTTTTTGATGAATTTCTTAGAAAAAGATTTTTTTACCCAAGCCATTCTCATTTTTTCCAATTTTTTCATTATGAAAAAGTGACGAATTTTGGTTGCAAAAATACATTGTAATTTGTATACTAAATTTTTATTTTTATTTTCCAAATTTCCTCACAAATTCTTTATAGAGAAAATAACCCAAAAAATAGCCACCAAAAAGATCAAATCACTGTGGTGGGAAACGCTAGTTAGATTGGTTTGTAACACTAAACAACATTCTAAGGTAATTTCAAAATCAAGAGTTTTGGCCTAAACCCTAATTTTCAAGCTTGTGCCCTCATGCTATGACCCTCAAATTAGGGGAGGCCCTTGGGGAGGAGGCCTTCCCCTATACTTTATAGCCCTAATTAAAATTTCTATTTGTTGAAGGAAGCCAGCTGAACCTCAAAAGGGCCCCTTGACAAGATGACACATGACACCTTATGGTTTCTAAGGTGTCCTCTTATAACTAGGTTCAACAGTTGATGAATAAGTATGCAAAGTACACCTTATGTTGTCTTTTTGTAATAGTAGCCCAATGGTTGGGACAATAACCTATTAATCACAAGTTGAGAGTTCAATTCTCAACAATCTTGGTAAATATCAATAAAGTTGTTTTTATTTTCAGCTAGAATTTTTGCGAATTGTTTTGTGCCTAACATCAATCATAGGTTTGGTATACTTGCTAACTTAAATAGTTGCCTAGGTTATGAGTTTCCAATGGTGCAAATTGGGAGAAAAACAATTCAAGTATCTAATCATCCAAATGAATCGAACCATCTTAGAATTTATTGTGAGTTTTCAATCATGCAAATTGGGAAAAAAAACAATTCAAGTATCTAATCATCCAATGAATAGAATCACCCTAGAATTTATTCTTATAAAAAACCCTATTGGAAGGCCTACCTTAGCTACCCACTACAATTTGTAACCCACTCTTTTGGACATTTTGTTTCTTGAAACACCTACCTTTTGGAGATGCAATTATGCACTTTAGAATGTATCCTTGAAATACAATATGAAACATGAGATTATAACTCAAACAAGCACTTAGTAAGTTGGCATGGATGAATTTTAAACAATTGTAAATTTTTGAAGGTCATAATACATCTTTAAAAGCTTTATTACAAAGCATGTTCTCCTACTTTAGAATTCTTGAATATTTGTCGAATGTAAGATTGTGGACTAGAAATAATCTATTAAAGGCTCTTTGCCCCTAGTCTTCCTTGTTTGCAAATGTGATCTTGATAGCAAGTTGGCAAATGTTCAAACATCATTGCTTAAATTTGGTTAAGGTTCTCATCTAGAATAAAGGTCAAGTCCAAATTAATTATTAACACTTAGTCCCCTTCTGATGTGCAAATGTTTATGATTGTAGAATAAAGTGGAATTTCTTATATGAATAGAGTTGTGATGGTGATGATGAATATCGGTCATTATCATGGTCTTCGTCAATACTTGGTGTTGCATGATGCAATGATATTTCACTAGTTGTAAAGGTGGGTCCATTCAAGGTTGGGATACACAAAAGAAATGTTTTGAACCCCGAAATCACTTTCAAAACACTTCTTTAAATGATCATTACATTTATAAAATAATTTATTTGGTATACAATCTTTTTTCATTCACATATTTCTTGATTAAAATGGTGATGATTATTTGTGATTTGGATGATTAAAACATGTTCATAAGTGTTTTAAAATATGGCTCAGGAATGTATATCGTTGTATAGTTTTATCAAACATGAATCAACAAGGCAAATGCACATTACAATAGATCATTTTTTGGATTTTTTGAAAAATTCTACAAGGTGTTTGTGATTCTAATGGTCATATTTGATTTTTTTTTCCCTTCCCTATAGGGACTTAAATTAAGGATACCAACTTCATGAACATGTATCTATTTCATTTATTAAATTTCCATAATAAAATAAAACACAAGAGATATGGACTTTCAAATTTGAACATTATGGACTATAATCTTGACAATATTTTTTTATATGCTTTGAAATGGTCCAATCATTCATGATGTGTTGGTTACGGACTTGATTTTGGTTAGATAACATCTTTAAAAAACTAAGTTTGAAATTTTTTGCATGATAACATTTGTAAGAGTTCACTTATGGACTTTAAACAAGTTTAAAAATAGGGTTGATTCAAAAATCCACAAAATATTAAGTGAATTATTCTTGTAAACATGTGTTAAGAAAAAAAAACCTTAAATAGGCTTTAGATTAAATGGAAAATGTGCCCAAAGAACCAATGGAAAACCTTTGTAATTCACTTTAACTCACAAAAAACCCTTGTTTTGGATTTTTTAAATGGTAATTAAAGTTTTAAAATTGGTCCATTCATACTTGCCCCCACCCAACAAGACTAACAATATTTGTTCAAATTGTTCCATATTTTAACCACAAATAGAATAGAGTATGTTCTATATGATGGCATAGTTTGTCAGTATGATAAATCACCAAATTTTGTGGAATTGATGTTAGAATCTTGAATTTTTTTCATAAAAAATGTTGTGTCGATAATGATAATCAAATTCATTTTGTTAATTACAAAATTACATTTTAAAGGTTTAGAAAGAAGTATAAGAGACACAAGTGCAAAAAAATGATATTATTTAATATTTTTAATAGGGTTTTGGCATTTCAAATGAGAGTAGGTCATTTTGGAAATGTCATGTAATCATGCATTCCTTTTTGGTTTATAATTGAACATGACATTAAAAATTTGTTTAATTGATTTGAGTCATTCATTATAACACTTATTGGTTGAAAGCTTAAACATACATATCCTCCTCTCATTGTTTAACATTTCAAAACATTGATTTTGCTTCAAAATTTACGACATAAGATAAAAAGGTGTCATAGTTTTGTTGTAGTGCCCCAATCATGAATGCACCTAGGTGTTTTTTCCTTCTTAAATATTTTCATTTTCTATTTCTAAATAAACATCCCCATTGTTTTATTGTTTTAGCATCTACAAAAACCTCACTTGGGCCTGTCTTTTCATCTAAGGTCTTAGGATTTAATGGTCAAATTCATGTAGCCGTAAATCATGATATTATTATTATTATTATTATTGACTAGTGTGAACCCGGTGCATAATGCACCCGTCGAGATTTTTCTGCCAATTTCTTTTTTTTTATTTTTTATTTTGTATTTTCATTTTTGTTAATTTAAGAGAAGGGGAGAAAAATTCGAATAAACAAATCCAAAAATAAAAATAAAAAAAGTAGTAGAATCGGTCTCTGCGATGCCAAGATTTTTTTGCCGATTTTTTATTTTTTATTTTTTATTTTGTTTCTTCATTTTTGTTAATTTAAGAGAAGGGGAGAAAAATCCGAAAAAAAAAATCCAAAAAAAAAAGATAAAAAAAGAAGCAAATACGTAGCAGAATCGGTCTCTGCGGCTCATTTTTGGGGGGTTGCAAAATTGGCATCGCAGAGACCATTAACGAGTCGGAACGCCCTGTCACGGACGGACGGACGGACGAACAGACTAAGTGAATTTATATATAAGATGTGTGTGATAGACCTATGTGAGGTGTTTTTCTTTAGATTTTCATAACTCACCATGCCACTTTTCTACTTATTATACACAGTTGGGTGCATCGATAATAATGACATCTTGGTCCCAATTTATAGCAATTTGGAGGCATCTACTTAGGTCTCATAAGAGGTAACCTTTTTTCCTTCTTGTACAAATCTCATGAAATCAAAAACCAAATTAGTTCAAGGTAATGAGTTACTATATGTGCTTCTAGTCGCTTTATGTAAGATATCAAATTTAAAAACTTGGAAAAATGTTCTACATTTGTGTTTATTATGTAAGCAATGGGGGTGAACTTCAAATTAGTGAAATCTTGGTTTCTTTGGTGGTGGAGGAGGTGGTTAGATTACATTCTAATGGAACTAATAGTAATATAAAAACTTGAAGAACCTATTTGAATATCTAGTTTATTTACTATAATAACTTTAATCAATTTTGACTCTATTTTTTTAATTTCGAATTGTTCCTCTTTTGCTCTTAATACATTTGCACTAGGCATTGATTCTATTCTTACTTTTATTTTTATTTCAACACACTTGCACTAGGAGTTCATTCTCTTCTTACTTTTTTTATTTCTATCTACTTTTATTTTAATCTCAACACATTTGCATTAAAGACTAGCAACACAACGAAATTTTGTGATTTATTTATCACCTTTGTTGGTAAAGAGCTCATGATTTGGCGGAATTGAAAGAAGAAAGGTGAGTGGGATATGAACAAACAAATTTGTTTTGGTGAACTTGTCACTATATTTGCCAATTTTGGTGACAAAAGGAAAAATAAAAGTGAGTTGTTAAATTTTTAAAAATTTGCTCATGCTTAGATCCTTTATTGGAATAATACTTGGCTCCTTTATAGGATTAGGAAATCTAGAATATGGTTATAATGGGATATTGTGATTTAATTGAGAAATTAAATATGCAAGGATTTGCCTTTTTGTGGCACCTTTGTTGTCTTCTCTCCACCATCAATAGGTATTGACCCTTGTTTGATAATCTTAATTGTGTTATGTGAGATAAAATTCCCATCCCCAAACAAATGGGTGCAACACATTATTTTCATTTTAAAAAAATTTATAAACTCCACCCACCATCAAATAGAGGTAGTTGGACATCTATGGTCATTTTTTATTTCATTCTTGACAACCCACATCATCACCAAATAGTGGGGGAACATATGGGTTCATTTTTTAATATTTTTTTTAGAAACACCACCCATCACCAAATAGAAATAAGGAAACCTCTTGTTATAATTTTTGTTCACTTTTATTTTTAATTTTGACAAACCCCATTTATGGCTAAACATGTGATGGAAATGCCAAACAATCGATCAATATTTTTACTATGATGAATCATTACCTAACCATATTTACCAAACATAAAAAGGCAAATGAGTGGACAAAACATATTGGTCCAAATTTTTTAAGGTGTACCAAAATCTTGTCACAATGTCACCCTTTTCTGTTGTTTTAACCTAATCATTTTTACCATGTAAAGACACATTTATGGCTGATTATGATGGAATCTATAATTATAATGGTTTAAAATATAGCCCTTTTGAAAATTTTGACAAATTTTGACTCATTATTTTTTATGAGGATCAAAATATAGGTTAAAAAATATTGCAATAAAAATTAGGTCTTTTTCGCCCAATGTAGTACACCTTAAAGGATTTTCACCCAGGATAGGACAATATTGAAACCCATTTTATGAACACAAGAGCACCATTTTTAAATAAAAGGTTTTAAAATCCCAACCACAAGTTTTGAAAAGTAGTTTTTTGGCTTAAGGCATCATTGAACTATTACCAATTGGATGGTGTTTGCTAATAAGCCACCTTATTAACTATTTAAGTGATTGTTCACCTATGGGTGTTTAATGATGGGTGGTTCAACCCTATTAGTTTCCCCTTTTGATATTTATAATGCCATCAAAACCATTGAAACTATTTTTCTTTTACACATTCATAATGAAATGCCAGAAAAATGAAAAGTTGTAACAAATTTGTAACACCATATCATTGAACCCAAATTCCCCAAACTTTAAGGCAACCATTGAGTTGACAAGCTTTAAAAGATGGATGATGGTGAAGTATGACATGTGATTATCAATTTGTGATGTTCATGGGCGAACCCATCCTTGGGTGCTACCACTAGGAACCACCTCAAAGAATGGTTAATGAACTAAAAACAACCAAATCATTTTTCTAGGCCTTTTTTGTTAAATTTTTTCAAAATTATAAATTATTATTTTTCATGTTTATCAATTGCATGCTCTAATATATGACTTGAAGTTTATTCCTAATTAAAATGGCCCTTTAAAAAATCAACAGTTTCAATTTTGGAAATTCATAACTAAATAATACTTAATCAATTAATTGCCAAATAAAAACCTAAAAATAAAATGAATTCCAAATTACCTTAGGAAAAGAATTCATAAATCATGTTCCAAATTTGTATTCTTGACCAAAAAGTTCAAGGAAAAAAAATAGGTGCTACGTTCTTAAAACATTTTTTAAATGCAATGATTAGGAACATCAAAATACATAATATACTTGATATTATTAAGATTTCAAAATCTAAGGAATTTAATAAATGAAATTATTAAAAAATTAATGAAAATGTTCATTTAAGTGTCTTTCCTATGATTTTTCAAAGTTCGATGGGTCCAAGAAAATAAAGTTGTGATGTTCTTAGTGGTACCACCCAAGGACAAGCCTACCCTCATTTTGTTTCTTGAATTTGGATTTTTATTATTTGTGGTGAGTTGTGTTTTCAAGTTCGAAGGTCATATAATAATTTTTGTGCTAGAATTGTAAGATTCATATCATTTGAGCATTGTTAGGTTTTTAAAATTTGCATAAATAACACATGTGATTAACATACAATTAGATGTTGCAATACCACAACATGCCCCACCACTTCATTGCATGCATTGATTATTTGTGTGGAATATTGGTCCAATTTGGTGATTTAAAAAAATAATAAATTAAATTGATTACATCATGTAACATGCAATAAAATATAACAAGAATAATGAAATTCACATATGAGGCACATGAATGATTACATTGATTATTGGTTATTGACAACTTGAAAACAACATGACATCAAGCCATTTCACGATAGGTTGTTCTAGTAGGTCAATGTTGTTTACCTACAAAATGAAAGGGAATAAATGCATGAACATTGTTCATTTAAAAGTTTATATTTTCAATATTGTACTTGTAGTCTTTGGCACATCATGAAATGATATGTTATTTTAGAAGACTACGAAATTCAAAGCTTGTGAAAAGAGAAGCACATCTTGTCTTAATTTAAGCTTTTCAACTTGTATTTATTATTGTATGGGAGGTCTTTGAATGAAAGATGTAGAAGCCCTTCCACACTAGTGTGATGTACTAGGAGTGTTGGTGTGGTAAATAATAAAATATAGACCCCATCACACTTTCTTCCACCTTCTAATGCCTATGACTTTTGCAATAATATGTGGTAATAGGGGTTGACATTTTTCCTTGCATGATATTTTGAAGCATAATTAAAGACATTTATTGACAATTCTATGGCAAAGATAATTGGAATGGTGAATACTATTTTGTTAATGTCATTTCACAATGGTATCATTATGTGTATTCGACACCATGAAACTTCGTGGGTAAATGCAAATATCTTCATATTTTGGTTTTGCCTGTGTGAATCACAATAGGTGTGACAATAATGTTATTTAAATTAAGATAAACTTGGAATGTGCACCTTTGATGTAGACCAAATGATGCATAACAAATCATCATCTCTAGAATGATGCATTTAAGGTTTTGAAAAAAATGTCTTTGGATGCAAGATAGTTGAGGATACAAGTTTGATCAAATTTGCATATTTATTTATTTATATTGTGAATAGTCTTAAAAGAAGGAAAGACATGCTTTGTGCGGGGATGGAAGGGGGGGGGGGGGGGGGGGGCTTGAAGAAAAAAAGCTTATAAAAAAAAAAAAAAATTTTTTATAGAA
>Ga0116227_10003516_pt1 | contig 34733 bp, 33 predicted proteins | sample S1TSphgellanicum_FD_89693 | JGI IMG/M metagenome (GOLD analysis project Ga0116227, IMG submission 89693) | Host-associated microbial communities from peat moss isolated from Minnesota, USA - S1T2_Fb - Sphagnum magellanicum MG | ecosystem: Host-associated > Plants > Peat moss > Unclassified...
GTCCACCACTGCCAATATCATATCTCCCTTTATATGAATGTGAGCAGTTTGCAGTAAGTTTGCGCCTTTGGTTGAAGCCTTCAGAGATTGAAGCCTTCATGAACTCATCAGTACATGTTTCTTTTGCTTCTTGATTTTACAAGTCCTGCTAATTTTTAGCTCACCAGTGGCGGGGGCTGGGCTGGGGCTGTTTGATGATGTTTGTGGAGATGGGAATCTTTTGTGATCTTATGGATTTAAGGCACCATCCAACATACACACGACAAAATCTCTGACAGGTCAAAGTGTATTTGAATGTTGTGTTATAGTGTGCAATTTTACCTCCACCAAGAGCCACAGGCCTGGCAGTAGTGGGCATTTCACATTTTTGAAATGCCCGCCTCTTTTATTTTCCCCCACAATACCCATTGGGTATCATGGGAAAAAGTTAGCCTTGCACGGATTTGCCTAGTTCTGTTGTAGGGTTTGATTGTTTTTACCTTGCATAGATCTGCCTAATTCTATCAATAAGGTTTTGTCTGTTTTGATCATGTGCAACCTAGTTCTGTTGTGGGGTTTGATTGTTTTCACCTTGCATAGATCTGCCTAATTCTATCAAATAAGGTTTTGTCTGTTTTGATCATGTGCAAAAATGATGGCTCATTTTTAGTGCTGGAATCTATGCTGTTGTATTTGCTCTCTCAAAAGTGGATCATAATTTTTCCACTCAGAATAAGGAGCTCATTCAACTAGGCATTCTACCATACATTTGCTAGATAAATCCTCTGCTACCAGTTGCCTCCCATTAGGGTTCCCCTCACCAAACATGATCTCAAGAATTGATTTTCCACAACCTTCATTGGTCCCTACTCCACCCCCAATCCCCACAACATTTTCTTGTATGTCTTTAGTTAGACTTCATTGGGTTGTTTCAGCTTCTTCTTTAGCTTCAGCCTTCCTCAACTTTGTGCCACTTTGTTTAAGAAGGGACCAAAAAAATTGGTCCTCTTGCTATTTACTTTCTCAAGAGAAAGGCGTTGGGCTCAAATTTGGTCTAAAGTCGCAAAACATGTAAAAAAAAATGTTTAAAAATGTTCATTTTGTAAAATATGAAAAATTATGTAACCCAATTTGACATAAAACAATATAGGACACAAAAAGGAAAACCCAAAAATGCATTGAACTAAGTTCGTTAATGGATATTTAAGGTCTTGCGATTTTGAAAGTTAGATATGATGTTTTGAAATTCTTGTGTAGTCCTAAATTAGGGTTTTGACACATATAAAATATGACGAGTGTATGGTTATGGTGTCACATTGACTCTCAACATTGGTGGATAGCGTGATTAGAGACCTAAAGGTTTAATCTATGATTTTCTATCCTTGTTCCGAGCAACAAACTCTAGTTAACCTCACCTAGTTTGTGTGACAATAAAACTAAGCACATGCTCATGTGAGCCAAACATGCATATTAGTTTGTAATGTGCCCCATCTATGCAAGTTGTTTGTTGGGCTATTTGTTGATTCAAAGGTGAGCACAAAGGGCCACCCACACAAATATTAGCCTTGGTTTTAGGTAAATGTTTTTATTTATGGAACTTTTGTTGTAGATAAAAAGGAGATTATTAGGGACAACTAAACCAAATAGCCAAATAGTTTAAGGAGAAACACACTTTGGAAAGCAAGGATTACAAGCAAGGTCCATGAACACTATTCATTTTCGTAATCTTTGTTTAGCTAGGGGTATCGTTTTTTTCCACAATTTTTTTCCAAGTTTGTGAAGGATGTTTTAAACAATTTAAATTGGTTTTTATAAGTTTTTTTTGGTAAAATTTGCATTCGTTCAAGACTATTTATAGTGCATTTCATATTTTTTCGGTTTTTTGTTGTTTTCAAAATTTATGTTAAAGGATTAGGCTTCACTTGGACAAGTGTTTCTTATTTGGATGTTATTTTTTTGTTACAATTGGGAATTGTGCAAAATTTAAATCTAAAGTGCGTAATGTGTTTTCAAATTTAGATGGGAATATAATATGATCCAATGTCTTTTCAATGTTATTGGTTAATGTGAATAGGAGGAAACATCCTTGTGTTTTTGGTGGAAATAGTTTAGACAATACACACATTGGGACCTTGTGGAAACGAATGTGTGGCATACCACACTTCAAATGAAAAATACAAAAATTTTGTTGCATTATAAAATGAATTTTCAAATTAACAATAACCTAGTTTTGGAATTGACACCTTTTTTTAATTAAGTTGTTTAAACCATGTTAGGCCACAGTTAAGTATTAGAAAGATTGTGGCTATTGTTATTTACCAATTTGTTCATGGATTTGGTGCTACACATATGGCCAATCGATTCAATGTGGGTGCATCAATAATTAAAAAACATGTAGACATTGTTTGTGACGTGTTAATTAACAAAGATAAATTGTTTAATAAATACATCAATATTTTTTCAAGTCAATGTTTGAAGGACATCATTGTTCGTTTTGAAAATCTTATAAATATATTTAACATTTGTGGAATTATAAATGAAATTCACATTCTTTTGACAAATCTACCAAGTAAGAAAGTTACACTTGTTATTGTTGGATTTTTTCAATAGGAAAAAGTTCAATAGTATTGTGCTATAAGTTGTGTGTGGTGCAAACAAAATATTTTGGAACGTTTGTGTTGGCCAACCTAAAAGACATCATGAGGGTGGGCAATTCAAAAGGTGTAGCCTATATGCATAATTGAAGATTCAGAAAAAATTTCAAGAATTAGTTATTATTATTCAAAAAATGAGATGCACTCCATTTTTTATTAATGATGTAACTTATTTAATCCGTACCTACTCGCAAAAGAATTGGAAGTCTTGTAATCCTATAGATGTGAATAAAATAAGATATGATTCCAACATGAATTTAAAGAAGGTAGTCATAAAAAATGCATTTAGTTTTTTGAAAAATAGATAACAAATTTTGAAATATTTCAATTCCAAAGTTAATAGAACATCATGAATTATAGTTGTTTTTGTGTGTTTCACAATTATTGTGAAATGTGGTGTGCACCAAAACTTGGATCGGCAAATGCAAGAAGAAGATATGATAACTTAATAAGGTTTGGTGTTGATAGATTACCTACTATTATAGAAGAATAACATGCAAAAGGAAAAAAATGAAAAAATAACGAAAGCCCTTTTTGAACAATGGGTGATTAATCATCCAATTATAACATGACAAAGTAAAAAAAAAAACTTTGAAATGAAATCCAAGTCTTTCTTCTCACAAATGGAAATACAAATCAAAATTAATTATCATTACTATTTTCTTATAATCAATTACCATTACTACCATTACCATTTGTGGTCTTTGGCTTTAACACATTTGTAAACAAAATAACCTTGTATCGTCATTTTTTTTTTATTATTTTCACTTTGCAACATTTGAAATGTCATAAATTTTGTTATTTCCATTTTTAAAATTTCAATCTTTTTCATCACATGTATGAAATTCAAGATGAGTCTATAGACAACTTATTTTTCTTCCTTTTTAACCTTTTTAAAAGTTTCATTTGCACACTAGGTAATTTGCATGCCTTAATGTTAGGGCTATCAAACTTAATAGATGGGGGAGGTCCTACATTTATATTGTCATTCCTAAACTTAATAGTTAGTATCTTAGGGATATTAGGCATTCAAAGTGTTCCAACATCCTTTTCATCACTAACATTCACAACTTTAATTTTAGCATTCATCACATGCACACTTTGATCTATGGCATTAGGTATGCCACTTGTTTTGGCAATATTAAAAAAAATGTTGTCAAAACATTCAAACCATGGCCAATTTAATGGAGGTGCATTAATTACTTCATTCTTCCTCTTATCCATTTTTTCGATCTTTTTTCTTTTGTTCACTTCTTTCAAACTTGCTGCCAATTCCACTATACATCATTCAAAAAACTTGCATCCCTAACATCTATGAATGCCTTCCAATCGTTTTCCTTAAATGACTTGTGATTGTATTCCCAATATTTGTTTTTCACAATGTTTAATAAGCACAAAAAACTAACATTTGTCAATGATCTGCCAACATGTTTTTTCTTGTTTATCACATTTTTGGAAAACCTTAATTCTAAAGCCTTTGTCTCTTCCACATGTGATGCAAGATTATTTTCTCCTTCTCCATTAAACAAATAACCTAAAAATTTATTAAATAGGGGATCCCCCACATTTAGAAAATATAAATATGGAATTATAATAGATGGGTGAGTTGTTATAAGTGGATGAACTCCTCCAAGTGCATTGTAAGGAAAATTCATGATGTGAAAATGTTAAGTGCGTTGAATTTTGTGTTCTTTGAACTCTTTTGATTATCTTTACTCTTTAAACTTTGTGGGCTTGTTGTTTATAAGTTTTTGATCCAACACCATTTCATAGCCACAATTAATTTCATGTTTTTCAAACCATAAGGTAAGCTTTTTTTTCCTTCTATCCTATTCACCACACTCATGGACAAGTTAATGCAAAGCCATTGTGAGGTTCATTTCTTGCAATCGCTGTGCTAATAGGTTAACAATAGGGATATTAACTTACGTTGGCTCATTGTCTGCCTTATTTTTGCATCATATGTGTGGTCTAAGATAATATTTAAAACATGATTTTTTTCTCAATTTTGTGACGTAGTATCATCCACAAAAGGAATTAGCCAAATTTGATTATTAAAAAAAAATTTAAAAATAAAAAACCCTCATATATTTTGCCCACATATTGAAAGCCATTGGCTAAATATGGTGATTTTTAGATTTTTACAATCCATTATTTAAAATATGGTAATTTTATGTTTTTGGAAATCCATTGTCTAAATATGGCAATTCAAATTTTTTCCCCCTCAAAAAATCATACCACTTTGGTACATCATTTTGAAAATCAAAATTTTAATTCGAAAATTAAACCAAAAATAACAACATATTATTCCTTCATCAAAGGGAATCACGACCAATGTTGGGCGAGTATCTCATTTTTTTTTTAATACCCTTTGGATTCAATTTTCACAAAATAAATTACTAAAGATTCTAGTTTTCATTTTTTTAAAAGAAATTTTATACATCAAATCAGGGTATCAATACTTTTATTTAAAAGAATTTAAACCAGTTTTCACAAATTTGAGAATAATCGATCATCATTTGGTGGTTTTCGCCAACCGATTATTATTATTATTATTATTTTAATAAAAAAAAAGAACTGGAGATCAGGGTTTCAGTCAATGTATGACTAATGGTGATACCCTGAAGGCTTTCAGATATGGATACCTGAGTGATACCCGATGATATTTGTTTGATACCCGCTCAACACCTGGTCAGGACTCAGGAGTATGAATTGAGGACATCGAGCTGAACCTCATTTGGGATGTGGATGGACACCTCATTTGGGACGTGGACGGGTACAGTGGAACTGGAAGACGTGCCGCACTAGCGCTTGCGAGGTTCACGATCTCTCTCTCTCTCTCGCAGTTTTCCACGACGGTTTGCATTTTCTCTTCTGTTTCCTTGCTGCTGGATCGGCCTTACAGGTACTGCCTGCACTCTTACACAATGTTCAAGTATCCTAGAAAAACTTGGGCATTTTTTGTTTTCTGTTGAACAAACGGTTTCTAAGCTTCTCTGTTTTTTATGGGAGGATAGAGGGACCGGGTTTTCCACTGCTAAAGAGAATTACAGGTCTCGAGTCTTCGGGAACTCTCAATTTGTGAGTTAGTTTTGTTTCTTCTCTCTGAAGGTTTCGGAGTCATCCCTTTTTTTTTTAGGGTTCTTTGTTCTTTCCTGAGCTAGATCTTGAGTTTATGCACTTCTCGGTCCGATTATTTGATGTATATGTCTGTTGGGTGTGATGCAATGCGCTTGCTTGGTGTGTTGGAAGACAATGGCAAATTGGGTTGGTCTTCTTATCTACTGTGAAAGTTAGGGTTTTAGGGTTTGTGGGTGATAAGTCTGAACAGGATTTTTGTTGTTGTTTGTTTTTAAAAAAATTCTTGAGTTTATGCTCTTCTGAAGCCGGTCATTTAATCTGTATGTTTGTTGGGTCCGATGTAATGCACTTGCTTTGTGGGTTGGAAGACAATGGCAGATTGGGTTGATCTGTTGTGTGTGTTAGGGTTTTAGGTTTGTGAGTGATAAGACTGAACAGTACTTTTTTTTTTGTTGTTGTTTGTTCAGGTCTCAAGATGGCAACACCGGTGCCATTGCTGAAGGATGAGTTGGACATTGTTATCCCAACAATCCGGAACCTGGATTTTCTGGAGCAATGGTGGCCGTATTTGAGCCCTTATCATCTCATCATCGTACAGGATGGTGACCCCACCAAGGTGATCAAGGTTCCTGAGGGTTATGACTATGAGCTCTACAACCGGAATGACATCAATAGAATTCTTGGCCCCAAAGCTTCATGCATCTCCTTCAAGGACAGTGCCTGCAGATGCTTTGGTTTCATGATGTCCAAGAAGAAATATATCTTCACCATTGATGATGACTGCTGGGTAAGAACATCTAGTGCTGCTGTGCTTCAGGATGCTTGCTTCTGTGACCTAAATGTATTTTTGTTCACAGCAGTAAACTAACTGTATTCAAGAGTGAGTCTCCAGCATCTCATCTTTTGAAGAATGGTTTTGTTACAAAAACCTTGTGATTGTCAACTTGTGTTCTTCAATGGGCTAGAATCTTTGTGAACTTGGGGCTGGCTTTGCAGTATTCACAAACTGGAATTTAACATGTGGGGAATGCGCCACAGGTAGCAAAGGATCCACAGGGTAAGGACATCAACGCAATGGAGCAGCATATCACAAACCTGTTGACCCCGTCAACACCACTTTTCTTCAATACCTTGTATGATCCATACCGCAAGGGTGCCGATTTTGTGCGTGGGTATCCATTCAGCATGCGTGAAGGTGTACCCACTGCCATCTCACATGGGCTCTGGCTCAATGTGCCTGATTATGATGCTCCCACCCAGCTTGTAAAACCTGCTGAACGCAATACTAGGTGAGAGAATTTCATGAATCATTGTGAGATCTTAATGTGTAGGCCCCCCCCTAGCTTGTAGAACAGAAGACAGTGGTGTTGATTTTGTTGAATGTTCTGTGCTTGCATCTTCTATACCCACTGTTGGGAGATGATGAAGTCAGTGGAGACTAATGGCAGCTAGTCATTCATGGAGGTCGTGGTCTGAAATTTGTGATACTTTGAGAGCTGACACAACAATTTTGTAGTCCCCTGACATGTTTGGGTGGTGGAGTTTCTCTCTGCAATTAAGTTGATATTCCTCATGTTGTATTCTTGACAATTGTAGTGGATTCACCATTATCCTTGTTGATAGGTTTGTGGATATGGTGATGACCATCCCGAAGGGCACATTGTTCCCTATGTGCGGGATGAATCTGGCATTTGATAGGACTCTTATTGGGCCAGCCATGTATTTTGGTCTCATGGGCGATGGTCAGCCAATTGGACGTTACGATGACATGTGGGCTGGCTGGTGTTGCAAGGTATATGATGATGCCCTTTTTCTTCTCATTTATGGAACTATGGAATTCTTATCATGTTTTGCTGAATGTTATGCAGTGACTTGTACATTTTGAAAGTATGTATCCTTAGTTTTGCCAGTGGGCTGTCTTTGATGGATTGAGCCATATGAGGAAAAGATTACTTCAATTCTTGTGTCACAACTTCTCAAATTTTGATGGAGGTTATACTGTCAGGTGGTTACCTTCAGAAGTCATTCATAATGTGTTTGAATCATGTATTTGACAATTATTACATATCAAGTCTGTAAAGAACTTGTCAATGTTTTTTATGGGTTGATTGGGTGTGTCAAACGGGGCAGGTAATCTGTGACCATTTAGGTTATGGTGTGAAGACAGGGCTGCCATACATTCATCACAGCAAGGCCAGCAACCCTTTTGTGAACTTGAAGAAAGAGTACAAAGGCATTTTCTGGCAGGAGGAGATTATCCCTTTCTTCCAGCAGGTCCAGCTTTCAAGGGAGTCTGTGACAGTGGAGCAATGCTACATTGAGCTTTCGAAATTGGTCAGGCTCAAACTTCCTTCTACCAGTTCTTAGCTTGAAAATCATTTGTGCTATTTGGGGTTTTGGTCCCAGCATATCACTAAAAGCTCTGACCCAAAGAAAGTGTTATTCAGCCAGTTGCACATTTCCTGCCTTGACATGCTTCAAATGTTCCACACTGAAGTTTGCAATGAAAAATGCCCATGAAACTAAAGCAGCAAGGTACACAGTACACACCAGTAATAAAGACATGAAAATGCTATTTTGAAGAGACTAGAGACTAAATAAAGAGAGAAGCTACTGAGGCACTGTGTATCTTCCTTTCTTGAGTAGAAATGAATGACAATTGTGGGATATGTGGGTGGTGTTGCTGCTCTGTTGTGAAAACAGGTGAGGGAAGGATTGAATGGTGTGGACCCCTACTTCACAAAGTTGGCGGATGCTATGGTTACCTGGATTGAAGCATGGACTGAAATCAACAACTCCAAACAGCCAAATTGACACTACCTGTGAAATCCAAGTAGAGGGTTGAATTTTTGTAGAGTTTGTTGCAATGGGATTGCGAGAACTGGACTAGTAATAGCTCTGTAGTTAGCTGCAGCATTACTTCATGAATGACATGAGGGCATTAAACATCTAAAAGGGCTGTGGAAGTAGTGTCCAGTATTTATTATTTTCGGGCTTTTTCCATCTTTAGTTCCAAAGGGTAGTACTGGATTCTTCATTCTGCTGGCAGTGGAGGCACACACTAGTGTCAGAGACGGCAGTAGTAGAGGCACACTAATTACACTAATTCATTTTGTACTGTTGCTATATTTACAAGGAATTTTTCTCAGATCTTTTAATGCCTGCTTTTTTCAATTGCTGAACCTTGGAAATTGCTAAGGAAAAATGAGAACTAGCCTGTTAATGAACAATGAAGGTGTCATGCACAAAAAGGCTAATAATCATAAGATCGCTGGTTGAGTCTCTCCAGGGGTTGTTCTCGTTGTACTATGGGTTCTCCTTACCTGCATATTTATTTCAACAGCAGAACCAGTGAGATGTGTCCTTTCTCATATGGACTAAAGATACAATGAAAACATACAAGAAGACTTGAAGGTTTGCTGAGATTTTAAATATGTAAATAGGGAATACCTCGTGCTGTTCAGGTTTACTTGTGAGCCATCTTTCTCGCAACTCTTTGTTTGGGTTTTGCAGGAACCTCATGACCTAAGATTTGCACCATCCAGTATATGTTGGAATATTTGCATTTCTAATACTACTGAAAGAACTATGTCAAATTGGCAAATAAAACTACACAAACAAAACAACACTCAATTACTACTGTAAGAAATTATAGGGATTGCGAGCAAAAGACTTTTGAGGATGTTGCAAAACAATGTGCCAAACAAAATTGATATGTAAATAATGGTGCAACATATTCTGTAATTTGAATGCAAAATGAATTTCATAAAAATGAAACAGCCTAGAGAGTACATGTAGGTCTCCAATTTTCACCCACAAATTGGTATCCATTTCAAGCCAAAATTGCATCCCAAATCCTCTACATGGATGCTAAGCCTGTCCCCTCTGGACAGAACCAACAAAACTGGAGTTGCAATCATCTTTGTTGCAATGAAAGTCGTTAAAAGTGTTAACCCTCAGCAGTAGCAAAGGAAGGACACAACCTTTTGATATCCTGCCATGTCCCCTCAATGGGTTGCCAACATAGCAATCCATGATTACTGATAGAATACTAAGGCACATTGAAGCCAGATTTTCTAGGCTTTCCAGTGAACATCTCTCTCCCTGGACCCTCCCTGAGCCCAGGTGATTGCATTAGCTGTGTCAGGAGATGGAACATCGTGCTTGAAGAATCAGGAAGACCAGTGCCCCATCTCTTGGTCACTCATGTTCTTATTGGCCTTCTCAGCCAGATTTCGTAGTTTCTGGTCCTGAGGCAACAGAAACATCTCAATAAAGCAGTGTTTCAAAAAGCTCAAAGTGACTACAAGGTCCAAATTATAGTGTGAGAAAACTTCATGCATATAATAGCATCCAAATACCCACATCATACCATACTTCATTTGGTTAGGCAGAGAGTCAGTAGCACAGCTGCTGGATATAGAAGCAGCATATGTACATGATTGACATTGTAACAACCATAATTACTCTGAAGCAGTAGCACTCATAAGTCGAGCTCACAGCTTAATTGATAATAGCAAAGCATACCCAGGGAGTCTTGACCGTCTCCAGCTTGTCTCTGTGTTCAATTTTTCTTCCCAGGCTTGAAGGCTAGAGATGCACTGCACACAAGTAGGAAGGCCAAGTAAGAGCTCCAAATTCATGTGTTAGGTCAACACTTATTCTTAGGTACCATGATAAAGTTATGTACCTATTGATACAATAGCGTTGGCCAGTAGGCTGGGGGCCATCATTGAAGACATGGCCCAAGTGGGCATCACACACAGCACAAATCACCTCATTGCGGGGCATAAAAGGTATTGACCAATCCTTAGCTGACTTTACATTGCTGTCAATTGGATCATAGAAGGATGGCCATCCAGTGCGGCTGTCAAATTTTGTGTTTGAGCTGCATAGCAGAACAAAACTCTGTTTCAAAGCTTGCAACTTTCAGCTATTTTCTTACATTCAGAACATTAATCACCTACGACAACAGCAAATTGACAAAGAACTGGAAAAAAGAATAAGTAAATGAGGGACCTGAAGGGAGGAAAACAATGGAAGGGAGAAAAGAATGGAAGGAAAACACCAAAGTTCAAATACTGATCCATACAACACAACAACTTAGACCATAGTGATTGGGACCAGAAAGTGTTGGTGTGTAGGATATGAAATGTAGACATAATCGAATGATGGGAGACTGGACAGCTCAAGTAAAGGAAGAGGATCCCAGAATATGAAGATGGCAAAAGAGATGGCTAGAGATGATGAAATTTTGGACCTGAACAACGGCGTGTTACAACATACGCACGTGTACGTCCCTGCAGTTTTAGTGTTCCAATACTCTCTGACATATGGCAAGCAAAGCCACAATGGAGTCAATACAAAATATCCCAGTAACAAATTAAAAATGGGATCCTCTCACACAAGCAACAGATGTAAGTCATTAAAACTCTCATGCTTGTAACTGTCCAGAATGAGAGATTGACTTTGAAAATGGAGGGAAAGCAAATAGTTTGTGCACACTTGAATGCAGATCCAATAGCCAGGAAAACCACTGTTTCCCTGTTAAGAGGATGAGTAAAGTACCCAGTGAAAGCTCTCTCAGTGCCTTTCTGGCGAGCAATAGAGAACTGCTCTTTTGTAAGGCGCTTTTTCCACTCAGATTCAGTTATTGATCTGTAATCCAATTGCTGAGAAGTCCCTGTCAAATTCCACCCCACATTCACCCCCCAAAGAAATGTGTATGAAATCTGCTGGATAGAAAATTTGGATACAAACCTTCAGAAAATGTTGAAGAGCTTGAAGGATGCAGGTAGAAATGAATGCAGTACCTTGAGAGTGTTCATGGTCTGCTGAAGCTCTTGTTGAACCTGACGGGCCAGAGAATTTAGCTCCCATCTCTCTTTGTGTACAACTTCCACCTATACTCTGCAAGTGAACTCCCCAGAACAAAGCTCGCCACTGCCTACAGTGGTAAACTTATACACAGCGCATGCATCAAAATAGTATTAATTAAGATCCCTTCATCTACTAATTGGCAGTTGTTATGGAGAACAAGCTTGTAGCTATGATTGCAGACATCTGAAATCCTGCATGTGTCTTCTTGAATGAACCAAATCCTCACTTCTTTCACAGCCAGAGCTACAAGGTTGATTTGGGAATAACAGAGTTAAGCAGATCTCAAACACACCAAGACAATTTCCCACATTTGCTAAGCTTAGATCATTTATCCACCAACTTCCTTCTTCAGTCATGTCCTTTAGCTTTCACTGGTACCAAAGCATCATCACTGCTGGCTCCCGCCAGGAAGCTGGCTGTATGCTAACATGCTCATAGATAGTAAAATATACAAATCAAGAGAAAAGAAGAAGGATAACATTGTGAGGAGGCTAATTTCTCTTCACCCTAAAGATTTTGTGTCAGAAATTACAGCTGCTTGAGCATTGGTTTTTTCCAAAATTCTCTCAAGATCTCAAAGCACCTGAGGTTGATCGGTCACCACACTGCATTGCAAATGGGCTGACTATCGTGGATAAGATGTAGCATGCATGTTGGTGGATCCATCAACATGGACGCTATCCTGATCAATGTATTGAGAATGACATGAATAAGATGCATGTTGTTGGATAAAATGTAGCAAGATGTAGCATGCATGTTCCGGAGGCAATGAAAGCCCTAATGAAGTAGCGTACTGCTGAAAACCCCGGCGCAAACCTCGGCACAACTCATATCAGAAGGCTTCTTATCACCTCCCGAGAGATGTTGCTGCCCGTCACTAAGACTTCGTACACCCAACTTACAAATGCGCTTTGGTTCCATTCCAGATTTAGCCTCCAAATGCAAAGAAATTCGTGCAGGAAGAAAGGCAACAAACAAAGACGACGACTCCCTCTAACCGTTACTACCCGTGATTCTGAACACAAAGGAAGGGGCTCCAGGCCCTTGAGAATGGTTATAGATAAAAGAGCAAACTCACCTCTGATGGTCCCCTTTGTTTGTGCACGACGCAGTCTGAAGCTCCTGGTGTTATTACGGAAAAAGGAACGATGCAAACAATCTGCAAACATATGCTCTGTTGGCAACACCAAAACCGCAGACGAGAAATGGTTCTCAAAGCTTCCAGAAAGCATTCAGGAACAACACAGGAAGAAAATGTCACAGAACAAGAACAAGAACAAGAAGCTTGGATCAAAAAAATGAAAAAAAGAAAACACACGACAGGAGGACAAAACAAGACAGATCTAGAAAGAAAACAAAAGATCGAGTACGATTGAGAAGCGGTACGCAAAATTGGAACAAAATGCAGACACGAATAGACACACAAATCGAGAGACAATTTGTGACACAAATTCGACGAGATAATTTGCGACCACAATTCCGAGCGCGTAGATCTAGAGCAAAAGACTTGCAGCGATCTGAAGAAGAGATCACACACACACACACTCTCTCTCTCTCTCTCTCTCTCTCTCTCTCTGGCTCTGCCGCTCACCACCGGTGACGTGGCAGTGACCGGCACTACCGGTGACCATGCACATGCTCCTCTTCTCATCCCCTTCTTGGCACTCTCTAAATTCTAGACAGAAATTTGCTAGTGAATTTTAATTTTACAATTTATTTTAATTTTATAATTTATAATTTGAAGGGCAGTTATAAGCAGTTTTTTTTCTTTTTTTTTTTGCAGTTATAAATAAGCAGATTTTTATTTTTTCATTGAAAAAAGTTTCCACTCTTTATTATTGGCCTTGCCTGGATATTTATTGTGTTTAGATTCATTATAGAGTATATTAGCTTAAGGGATTTTTTTAATAGGCCCCTAGGTAATAATAATAATAATAATAATAATAGGTCTATTTTTATTTGAGGATTTTTGAAACATGATATTTTGGCTTGTGTTTAAAACTTGAGATTAGTTATTATAGAGTTATAATATATCTTGAAGGATTTTGGTTTTCTTTTAGAGGATTTTTTTTTTGGGAAGATTATATTATTTGTATGGTGAAATATTTGAGTTTCCATAATTTTTCTTTTGCAGTAATATTTGAATTATGGAATTATGGAAAAGAATAGCAAAGAAGAATTATGGATATTCTTCCATAATTTCTTCTTTTTAATGTAAATGGCAAGGTCACAGTGTGACACACCCCTTGTTTAATTATTATTATTATTATTATTTGTAATTTTTTTCATCTTAATTTAGGAAATGTTTTTATATTTTATTAAAATTATTAAATTGTTTGATTTTCATTTGGAAGGAGGAGGATAGAATCTTTCAAGTCACGAATAGCAAATATAGTGACACCAAACCAAACAAAACACAACCAAAAAATCAATTGCAAATGCATGTTATTTATTCATTGTCGAATTGCAAGTTTTAGAACAAAAAATCAACATTAACATCTCCAAAGGTTTAAGAAAAATAAAAATTCAAAGTGCTCTGAGTCCCAAAATAGTTTCAAGGAACAAAAGCTTGTAAAAGTATGTTTGAAATTGCAAGTTAAACTTGCTTCAAGCAAAGAATGAAAAAACATCTCATCAATTGCAATCCAAATCAAATGGCATTCATTGTTTTTAGCAAGATCTTGGATATTTTGCAATAGAATGGCACACTAGCTATATATATTGGATTCGAAATACAAAGAATGATACAACAATTTGTCAAGTTCATTAAACTATTGTTCGCCAACATTGGTGAAGATCAATGGTCTTCTATCATGCTATAACATCATTTCCTACAACACATTCAACCCCTCTAAGAGTTCCAAAAAACCAATGTTGTGATCATCCCACCAATTGGAAAATCATAGAACTTGAAGTTCCAACATTCTACATTGAGATAATTGTCAAGCTTTTCTTTTCACAACATGAAGTTGAACTTGAATGCCCTCAAGGACAATGTTCTCCTTCTCACATTGGATGTTCAATGAACATCTTCAAAGCACGTGTTGCATCAATAACCTAAAATAAACAAATAACATGAACATAACAAAGATAGAATAAAAAATAGATAATACCAAAAAAAACACAAAATCATAATCATAATGACATGAAAAACAATGTACAAATGAGACCATTAAACAATTTGGAGAGAATAACCGAAGTAACAAAAAAACCCAAAAATCTAAACGTATTTGAATGAAAATTTAAAAAATTAAAATGACAAGTGCAAAACAAGATCATTACAACCCAAACTAGAGCTCAAAGTAAAACGATTAGAAAATTACCTTAGTTTGTTTTTTTTTAAATTGTTCTTCAACTAAAGCCTTTTCATATGTGGCAATGTGACTTCTTTTTTGAATTCTTCAAAAATGATTATTTGCATTGTGCAGTTATGAACTTTATTATCAAATTGATCATACCTATAGAAACAAAGAAAAAATAACAAAATTAAAAGAAACACAAAGAAACAAAATAAATTCAACAAAAAGAAAAGCTTACTTGAATAAGATTTTTATCTTAATGACCATATATTTTCATGTTATATTTCACATTCATTAGGTGTTATGATTGACATCCTTAACATCATGGCTAGCATCATCACTAGCATCATGGCCAACATTGTGTCCAACATCATCATGGATGAAAATCATTTGTGAACATCTTTTATCCATTGTACATCCATAATGTAGTTAAAATGGTATCCAAGAAGGTTCCTTGAGAGTTTTTAGGATATTTGTAAATATTTTGAGATGTTTTCCTTGGATTAAAACTCATAACATTTATAGATAGAAATAGTTTCATCACATTATTTTTGATTTATTTGACACCAATTTAAGTTTCAGTGTTGCACTGTAATATTGCTCTTTTCATGTTTTCATAAATTTCATCATAGTAAAATCATGATGAATTTACATAGTGCGCATTTTGTGTTCTTGTTTTCAATTTTCATGTTTGTGTTTGGACTTTAAAATTAGGTTTATTTTTATCATGGTCTATTTGTGTCCCTTGGAATTCCTTTTGTTTTAGTTGTTTTCATGCTCATGACATTAAAACATTTACAATTCAAGTGATGTTATACCTTTATTAACTCTGTTAGTCTTTTTTCCTCTCAACAAGTTGCAACATCTTTAGTAAAATGCTTAGAAATGAGGTGAAAGGATGTTTTTTTTCCAATAGGCATTTTTATATTCCACAACTCATCATGCTTCATCAAAAAGAAAAGAAGGCAAGAACATGCATTTGTCCATTTAAGGTGATGTAACATTAAAGTTTGAAATGTATGGGCATTAAAAGAAATCTTGTCATGAAATTAGTCATTTTGTAATTGTGTGCAATTAGTTGTCATTTGTAACTAGATCTATCACATTTGTAATTACAAAATTGGCACTATATAACTTTTGTTTTAAATATTCATGGATGCAACTAGTATATAACTAATGGTGTACAACATTGACACGTATCATAAAAACAATGGTCTAAACTAGTACATATTTAAATTAATATACCCAATATATATACCTAGGCTAATATATTGTTTATGTTATCTAGACTTACACTAATGTACCTAACCTATTTAGTATAACAAAGGTGGTAAAGGTTAAACCCAAACTAAAATACAATTTTAATATTATCCATTTGGAGTGAATTAATAATTAATAATTAATTACTAACCTAGGTTACACTTGGAATGAACTAATAACTAATTAGTTCATTAATTAGTCATTAGTTATTAGTTCAATCCAAATGTCATTTATTGTTCAATATTTCTAATGTTATAAACATTACTTATATATTTTACAAACTTGAAAAACAAAACAAAAAATATGGGGTTCTCTTATAAAGTTAAAATAACATTTTCCATCAATTCATACATTCATAAATTAAAGTTTTGACCATTTTTACATTTTTGTGACATGTTTTTTTAATATATATATACATATTATTTCCCTTTGTGGTGTGATTGCAAACTTTGTACAACTTAGGTGTATATTAACATTCAATATTACAAAATAAATAAAAATATTTGTATACCAAATGTGGGTAATGCGTTCATTTTCCAATTGTGAATTATAAGTATGTATAAGAAATAGGGAGATTACATTCAATCTCAATATATATATATATATATATTGTAAATCCCCTCCATGTTATATTTATGGTATTGCACTCCCTTATACATTACACCAATTTTCATTACATTTCAAAAAATAAGGGTATTGCATTCCCTTTTACCATTCACCCTTGTAACCAGAATTTCCAAGAAAATGAAATTTTTGCATGTTGCAAATTATTTTTGGTTTAAACACAACTTATATGGTGGTTGATAATTTGTGGATGTACCTTTGATGCAAGTATTGCAATGTGCTTTTGGGCACCTATTGAAATATTCAAGCATTCAATGTTCACATTATAAGTAATACCATTGAAGGATAAAAGGGTCAATGATGACAAGGCTTTTGCAAGACTAGTGTTGTTTGGGAGTGGCATCAAACACTCCCATTGGCCCTTATAGTCTAATGATGAATTAAACTTACCAACATTGAAATGGTAAGTAGGCCCATTGTAGATGGGTGGTAGGTAGGTAAATGAGGGTTACATAAATGCCTAATATTTGATTTTTTGTGCAATACCATCATTTTTTTGTGGTGACACCCCTTAAATGGTGAATAGGTGAGTAGGTGCAAATAAATTGTTTCAAATAGGTAGGTAGATAGGCAAGTCACTATGTATGCTAAGGTAATTGGCCTATTGGTTGGTAGGTAGGGTGGTTAGTAGGGCTAAAAATGATGTTAGGAAGTAGGTGTGCTATGAAAAGTATGTTTTTTTGGAAAAAAACGAAATACAAGTAGGTAAATCAATAAATAAATTAGTTGTGTTAACTTGGGCTAGTTAGTTGGGGGACGAGGACCCAATGAATAAAAAAAACTCCTTGTCTAGCCAACATTCATCCCAAATGGTGCATTTGCGATGTTGGTTCACTATGATTTTTCATGATTTGGAATAGATTCATGGTTTTGTATATTACATATATAATCATCGTCATTTAATAATTCCAATCTTGTCATCTAATAATCCACGATTAAATACATCTATTAATTCCATGACTATCTTCTAATGGTTTATTATATAATTCATCTATCATGTATGTTACAATTGATGAAACATTATATGCATCTTCTTCCAAAGTTATTCATTCCAAGATCTATATAGCAAAAACTTAATGTGTTTAATTAAGTTGTCTAAATGTACCTATTTCCTTTTATTGAACCAACCCACCTTTTTAGATATGAATTTTTTATATTGAAATTGAAAGTTATTTGTAAGAGTCAAGAACTTCCCAACACTAACAATAACCCACCTTTTCTTAGAAGCAACATGCATTTCAATGAAACAAAAATGTTATTCATATTAGTTTTTCATAAACATAAATAATTACATTATGAAACACTAAACAATTTCTACACAAAAGAAGGTTTGATAGCAAATCTTTCCAAGAATCTTTTAAACATTTCATTAAATACTTTACAAACAAAAGTTCACCCAATAACATTTGACAACAATTTTGCAACCAATCTTCCTTCAAGCAAAGCTTTGACAACAAATCCTTGGAACAAATTTTGACTTAAAATTTAATAATCCCAAATATGTTGGAAATGAATCAATGAACATCTTTTTGATACATGTTTAACCACTATGTTTGGGTAAGCATAGTCTATATTTAAAGATTGCACCCAATTATAGACCTACCAATGTTGGGTGTTAATCACCAAAACTTGAGCTTAATTGTTTCATAACATAACCAACAGAATAAAAAAAACAATATGGCTAATCCAATGTTCAAATGTTGGAGGGAGTGACTATGAATTTGTTGAAGGCTACAATAATTTTAAATATCAATGGTTTCTTAATATGATTATAAATGAAGTTTCAAACTTTCATAATTTTCTTCTTGAATCCATATGATGTTTGATTTCTAAACCATTTAATACATACACATCATCCTTTGTGGGAGCATTCTGCATGGCACTATAATACAAGGACAATGACACACCTTTAAAGGTTTGCCACAACTTGATATTGGGATAATGTTTTTGATAAAATGTGTTGTGGAAGACCTTTAAGGCCTAGGCACACTATGTAGCTCCATGCATTTGGAACAAGAGGATTATGCAAGGGTTAAAGGATGGATTAAGATGATATTTTCAAGTTGAATTCACAAACATAACAAACTATGTAAACCAAAAAAACAACATGGTTAGTACATGTAAAATCAAAATGGTGGATGAATGAGTTAAATGTTAACACAAACTAATAACATTCATCATAATTTGAACTTGAGTGGAATCAACATTATCCTCTCTCTACATCTCCCTACATGGATTACATTGAAGTGGTCATTTTCCTCAAGATTCCCAAATGGAAATCCCAAAATGGGTCATTGTTTGTTTTGATTTTTAAAGCATCATAGCTATTTTAAATGATCTTTAAATTCAACAATTTAAGGATTAGTTTTGTACCCCTTGGAAATATATTTTCAACTTGGTATTAAACTTCTTAATTATAATTGATTTTCCCCCTTAAATCTCATTTAAGTGGTTGAAAGTAAATTTAGCAGTGACTCCCAACCCTTCAAATGGTCATGACTTATGATACCAATTTTTATTGAAAGAATGTGATTTCATTAGAGTTATCCATAAAGTTTTTTCTTGGACTACCCCCATTTTAACCTTTGTTCTAGTTTCATCCCTTATTTTTGGTTATTTGTAAAATCCCCATAACTGGGGATGAAATAATGAAATTGAAGACCAATGGGATATTAAAAAATTTGAATTTCTTAAAAAACATTTTTTTGGGAGGTTTCTATCTTCTTTTAAGGTTATTCATATCACAACATTTTCACTTGTGACAGTTCCTTTGATTTTGGCTTGTCTTTTAAATTTTTTTTTGTTTTAAAAAAAAAAAAAAAGGCCTTTCAATTTTTCTTATTGTTTTAGGGTTTTTTGGAAAGCTTTTGTATGGGCTTTTATTGGGGTTTTTGAAAGGTATCTTCTTGTGCTCCATGATTTTTTTCTAGCAGTGATGTTTTGTCAGACATGGGTGATTTGGATATCTTTTTTAAAAGTAATGACGAGAATATTTTTTTAAGGACTTGTATGTAATATCAAATCATGTTCACAACAATAGTTATAAGTGTTAACATGTTCAAATTCATTGGAAAAAAATGAAAAATTTAAAATTTTGATTATTTTTTATCCATCATAGTCATAATATCAAATAGTGCCACATTCAAACAAATTTATGGAAATTTTTGATAAAATCCAAATATAATTAATTTTTTATCTAACATAATCGTACTGTCACATAATGTAATTCAAACAAGTTTTTCGAGAAAAAAATGAAAAAAATTCAATTTTGATTTTTTTTAATCTAGTATATTCATAGTGTCACATTTAATGAAATTTCTTGAAAAATAATGAAAGTTTTCCAAATTGACTATTTTTTATCTAGCATGATCATTGTGTCACATAGTTTCACATTCAATCAATTTTTTTTTTCCCCAAATGCATTTGTTTTAGTTTTAATAGACATTCACAAACTCAAAGTAAGTGTAAATAGACTTTCAAATCTTGGAAAATCCTAATTAATAAAGGTTTACATAGGTGAATAAACTTCAAATACACATGAATCAAGTCCAAACAACCCTTAAGGACTTGAAACAAAAGTTAATACAATTGAAACAATCTTGAATGAAGTCCAAATAAACTTTAGTGAATTGGATTTTTTTTTAATAAGGCCTAATCAAACTGGAATTAAATATTTAAAAAGGTGAATTAAATCAAATAAAACCTAAATTAAATCCAAATTAAAGTGAATTGGGCAAAAAAAACCATTTAAAAGGATAAAATGGAGTTGCCAAATAAAAGATAAACCTTAATTCAATAATGTTTTGGAGGTGCCCAAATTCACAAAAGCCTTCAAAGAGGATGCAATTGAACTACCAAATAAAATATTGACCTTAATTCAATGTTACAAAGGTGCCAAGATTCATAAAACTTTCAAAAAATGGAAATGAACTACCAAGGAAAAGATAAAATCTCATTGGATGTTGCAAAATTGTTGAGAATCACAAAAACATTTAACATTTTGGAATTGAGTTCGTAAGTAAAGGACAAAGCTTCATTAAAGTTTTAGAAATGTTAATAATGATAAAAACATTCAAAATGATGAAATGGAGTTGCCAAATAAAGGGTAAACCCTAATTCTTAATTTTAGAACCCCAAGATTTTAAAAAACCTTCACAAGAGTGAATGTTGAAAACTTAATCCTCATCTTCTAGTTGAGAAGGGTGGGAATTTTTTAAGCATTTATTCTTTTTGCTCTATGATACTCTTCTTCCACACTTCACACGCCATGTTTTTTTTTCTTCCTTTAGTTTGCTACGAATGAAAGTTTTTAAAGCTTCACTAAGAAGTCACAAAACTTCCATTTATCCCTATTTACACATTTCCATGCTATGATGCCTTTGTGCTTGCATAAAAAAGGGAAAATTTTGAGTAGAAAAAAAACTTGCACAAATTTAAAAAACTTGTAAAAGAAAGTTCACACTATCTCCTTCACATACACACAACAAAGAAGTGGAATAGGGGACCACAAACAAGTTTTTGCTCCAAATTTGGTGCATAAACTAGTTTATCCTTTATTATCTTTGTAAATTTTTCATTCCACATTACAAGTTTGGTATTCAATTACGCTAAAACTAACAAGCCTTGCCCCCAAACTATGGGACTTTGTAGATAAATTTTGTTGTATTGTAATATTTTTCAAGACCCTTTCAACATGGTTTAAAGATAACCCAATTTGGAAAAGGTTTACTCCTCAAATCTTGGCTTGATCCAAAGATTTGAAACACCTTAGGACTCTCAAATCCCAAAGTGGGACAACTGAAAAGTTTTGGAACGTTTCCTTTTGATCATTACACATTTGTGTTTACATTCTTTTGCTTTTGCTTCACTCCTTGACCCTTATTGTGGCCCAATTTTAAAGGAAACTTGGAGAATTCTTTCATTTTTAAAAAAATAATTCTTGCGACCCATCTTAATAGTTGGTTACACACTCATGTTAAAGTTGTGACATGTAGCCTTTGAAACTAGCCATAAAATAATTCACAACACTTTAACTCATTTGGCATTAAGCCCCACAAGTTTACACATTTGAAACTATTATTTGAGGGATTCATATTTTTAAAATATATATAACAAAAATTTAATAATAGGCCAAAAATCCAAAGTGTCAATATAGGCTTCATGATTGATTCCAAAACTTGTAATGAACAAAAGTATTAATTACATAACTTTGAAATGTATTATATAATTTTATGTGTTAAATTATTATATGATGTAAGACATGAAGTGGATATGCTTCATAGTTTTTCTAATTAAAAAGAATTGATGAAATTAGAATGATCAATATAATTCAAAACTAGTTTATGGGGGATTTTAAGGGTTTGAAAATGGTTAGGTTTTAATCCAAATTTGAACTTGGACTTTGTATGTGAGGAACGCATACATTTTTGACATATATATTTTTAATATTCTTGATTTTGGTTTTAGGAGAATAGATCTTTGAGTTTTTTTTCCTTTGCAATTACATAATTTTTCCATTGATTATTTGTTGATACATGCTTGAATTTATTTTTTTAATGAATGAAGAAATAAAGTGATATTTTACTAGTCTATAACATATGTGTTGTGGGACATTAATTTCATATAATTTGTTATTTTGTCATTAGAACCTAATTCAATGTGAGCATGATTTTGATTTTTTTGCATTTGAGAAACTTTATTCTCATGGTTTGACTTTAGAATCTTATTTTTCATGTTTCAAGAAAATTCACTTGCAAATCACAAAAATCCAAGTTTAAAAACACATAAACTACTAGGTTGTTCTTCCTATTGGGTGTGCATGTTTTCATATGTATGACTCTGTTAATTTTGATAAGGTTCAACATCAACCTTGTAGTGCATGACAAGCCTCCTATTAAAATATCATATAAGTTTGTGGTTTTAAGAATTCAAAAACGTTACTTATGCCAAAGTAATGTTTTGAAATTATGAAAAACCTTGTAATGTTCGAAAAGTAGCATACCAAACCAACATTGGTAGATTCCCACTAGATTAAAAATTGCACGGTATTCAATCTTGGGAATGATTTTTTAAGCTAAAATAACTCTTCAAACGTATCCGTAAAGTTACCCTGTCTTCACCCTGTCTTTGGGCCTGCTTTCACCCCCTATCCACTCTTTCAGTGGTATCCACAACGCAAAGAAATTTTAGTAAATCTCAGTATGAAATGCTGAAACTTGGCATTTAATGCACAAGGTTCGAGACTAATTAAAGTAATTGTACAGGTAGGAGCAGTGAAAATATATGTAACAGCAGTGGAGGCGCTCAGGAAAAATGAAAGACCGGGGGGAGCGGGGAGGGGTGTAACTCAGTTTACCACCAAAATTGGTAGAAAACTAGTTTAGGTCCCATTTATTTTGCTTTGTAAAACTTTCATTCCCAGTTACACGTTTGATGCCATATTATGTGGAAATTGGCCAATCTCGCCCCCTGATCGCGAGACTTTACAGATAACTCTCTTATGTGTGAAACCTGGATTCACTTTTGTCAACCCCCGCATGCGCCCAGGAATAGATATACCATTGCCATGTGAGCTAAATGACAACTGCCATGTCTTGATAGTGTTTTTTAAAAATTGGGTCATGCCGTTAGGCAAGGATTTATGAATTCACAATAATGGACTATCAATTATTTGCTTGAAGGATGTGTGTTCATGAATGAACCAATTTTGAGTTGAGTTGAAGTTTTAGACAATTATGTGGTTGATCGATCTGTGTTTTTAAATGAACCCATCTTGAGTTGAGAGTTGTTGTCTTGTTAGACTATGATTTGCTTGAAGGATGTGTGTTTATAAATCAACCCAGCTTGAGTTGAGTTAGAAGTCTTATAGACTATTATGTGCTTGATGGGTTTGCGTTTATAAATCGTTTCATTTTGACTTGAGTTGAAGTCTCTTAGACTAGTATTTGCTTGATGGATTTGTGTTTATAAATGAGCCCATTTTGAGTTGATTTGATTGAATTTGAGTTTGAGTTGAGCTGAGTTTGGTGGAGGTGTTGCTTTGTGAGAATCCATTTTGGATTAGGTTGAGAGATTTTGGACTCTGAGAGAGAGAGAGAGAGAGAGAAGATGGAAGGATTGGGTGTGTGTGTTTTTAGTGGGAATTGTGGAGGAATTTGGTAGTGTCTTTTTTCCTTTTATGAAGGTGTTTAAAAATTAGGGTTTGAGTGTGGTGAAGAGATTGGGGTTCGGGGGGAGGGAAGAGAGAAGATGGTCATGAGAAGAGTTGGGAAATATGAAGTGGGACGTACCATTGGGGAAGGCACTTTTGCCAAGGTGAAATTTGCACAGAACACAGAAACAGGGGAGAGTGTAGCCATGAAGGTGTTGGACAAGGAGACAATCCTCAAACATAAAATGGTGGATCAGGTACAGTTTCAATCTCCAAATGGAACTTTTCTCGTGTTGGAATTTTCTAATTTTAGGGTTTAAGTTTGTGATGAATTTGTGACCAAGGTTGTGGGTATTTACGTTGTGGCATTTTATGTGTGTGTGGTGATGCCTTGGAACTTCTCTCACAAGTTCCGAATTTTAGGGTTTAATTTTGTAATGATTTTGTGACTGAGGTTGTGGGTATGAATGTTGTGGCATTTTGAGTATGTGTGTGTGTGGTGATGCTTTGGAACACCTCTCACAGTTTCCAATTTTAGGGGTTAAGTTTTTGGTGATTTTGTGATGAAGGTTGCAGGTACTAATTTTGTGACATTTTGTGTATGTATATGGTGATGCCTTTTTTACCTCCTCTATTATTACAGATCAAGAGGGAAATATGCATTATGAAGCTTGTGAGACATCCCAATGTGGTTTGCTTGCATGAGGTATGTGTGCACATGCTGCCGAAACCTTCATCTTGAATTTGCATAGAAGCAAAAGATGCTAGGATCACAGTGTTTGATTGTTGGTGATATGCACATGCCAAAACTTTCATGTCAAATTTGCATAGGAACAAAGGTGCCGGGATCAACAATGTTATGTTGCCGGGGCACACATACCAAGACCTTCATCTCAAATTTGCATAGGAGCAAAAAATGCTAGGATCAACAGCGTTTGATAGTCAGCAGAAATTGTACTAACATCATAAATGAATAATTTATGTTGTCTACAGGTGCTTGCAAGTCAGACCAAAATTTATATCATCCTTGAGTTTGTCAAAGGGGGGGAACTTTTTGACAAAATTGTAAAGCTTCAGACTGGACTCATCACTCCTCTGCTGGGTTTTTCTTAATCTGTTAGGGTTAGAGGTGTAACACTTTGATGTGTTTGTATGGCAATTTGTTTGAGTTGTTTACAACTGTTCCAAGAAATCAACTAAAGGGTTTTCGACTGCTGATGGGTTTGCAGGTGCATCAAGGCAGATTGAGTGAAATCGAATCACGCAAATACTTTCAGCAGTTAATTGATGCAGTTGATTTTTGTCACAGCAAAGGTGTCTCTCACCGAGATTTGAAGGTACTAAACTTGACATGCTGGACACTGTGGAGAAGAAGCTTAGTGGCCTGTGAGATGTACACTATTGTGAGCTGCATGATGATCATCTTTTCACTGTGTGAAAATATTGGGTGCTTGCAGCCAGAGAATCTTCTTTTGGATTCAACCGGAAATTTGAAGATTTCAGATTTTGGTTTAAGTGCACTTCCACAGCAAGTTAGGGTAAGGCACCCACCTCAACAAAGTGGGAGCATGGGTTTTCGGTTTTTGTTGCAGAGCTGTTCTCTGTGCAGAAACCAGGAAATTCCCATAAACCAGTTCCTTTTTGTCTCTGGTTTTTGTCCAACTGAGATACCTAAGAGTGGGTTTTATCTCTTTCTGCTGCTGTAGGAGGATGGTCTTTTACACACCACTTGTGGCACACCAAACTATGTTGCTCCTGAGGTACGTGAGTGATTTTAGGGACTAAATTTTTCTCTCCCTTGTTCATCACATGCCATTGCCCACAATTCAAGGACGGACAATCTTGGATTGCTCTATATCAGTAACCCAGTTCCCAAAGTAACAAGTGGAAAATCATTTGAGTTTTGTTCATGGAGGATTTTCATTCTGCAAGTCACAGTGCAGAGTTTGGGAAAAGCTGGAGTTAAGGGTAGTGGTGTACATGGCCAATTTGGTAGGTGTGCTTGAGCAGTGTAGGTGTCTGAGGATCTGGGATGGTTGGTCATGGGGCCAGGTCCTTAACGACAAGGGCTATGATGGTGCAGTGGCTGACATCTGGTCTTGCGGAGTCATCCTTTATGTTCTGATGGCTGGATTCCTCCCTTTTGATGAGACTGATCTGCATACACTCTACCGCAAGGTGGGTTCTTTGCTCTATTTTGTCATTCATCATGCTCTATTATGAGTTGCCATGTGCTCAGCTTCTCTGAGGTAGATGGTTTTTTTCAAAAGTTGGGAAGCTTGGAAAGTTAAAGAATGTGGGCCCTATGCTTCTGTAGCCAAAGGAAAACCCGAGCGGTGCCCTTTTTCAATCAAGGAGGGTATGTTTTTCATTGTTGGGGGTTGCTGTCTGGTGCTTTTTTCAGATTCAACTGGCTGAGTTTTCATACCCATTTTGGTTCTCATCAGGAGCCAAAGCTTTGATCTCAAAAATTCTGAACCCACGACCAAATATGGTTAGTGATCTGGATGTGACCTGTACACTGATGGTGGTCACTAAGTTTCAGTTATTTCCTCAATTTTCAGATTCTAGGAATCCATCTGAATCTGAACCTTCTTTAGATCCTAGGCTGTTAGGGGAATTTCAGGTTTCTTAGCACATACTTGGAGCAAGAGACCACAGTAAGATTCTACCCCTGCTAGGCCAAATGGGTTGTGGTGTTTTAGACACAGAATGCTGTACATGTGAGAGTACTTGTTAGTCCGTAGTGAATTGTGCAGTGGGGATTCTTATGGCTCCACCACAGAAATAGATAATGATGTGTTGCAAACTTGTGCAGCGCATCAATGTGGCAGGGATTCGGAATGATGGCTGGTTCAAGAAGAATTATCTGCCTGTGCATATGCATGAGGATGAAGATGTTAGTCTTGATGATGTCCAGGCTGTCTTCAGTGACTCTGAGGTTAGCCAGGCCTTCTTCTCATGTCTGTTACAGTTTTTTGTCTGTATGGCCTGTCAGGAATATGAAAGCTACTTGATCATCTGGTTAAGTTATTTGTGGGTTAAGAGGGGATGCAGGAAATGTATGTCAAAGTACAGAAAGAGGTCAAAGACTCTGGACCATCTATGATGAATGCATTTGAACTGATCAGTCTTTCACAAGGACTCAACCTTTCTGCTTTATTTGACAGACGCCAGGTGAGTTCACAAGTTTTATATAATTTATTGTTCTTCTTTCAATCAGAGGTTGATTTTCAGAACTTGAGAAGTTGTTGGTCATGAGTGGTTGGAGGGATTTGCTTGAGTGGATGTCATCCCAAGAAGAGAAAAGAAAGAGGTTGCGGTTTTATCACCAATTCTTTGTGCAGGATCATATCAAGCGCCAAACACGATTCACTTCAAAAAGACCAGCTCAGGATATTATTGCTCGTATTGACACCTCTGCAAAGTCAATGGGTTTCAGTGTTCAAATCCGCAACTACAAGGCATGGATGATTTGAAAATTCCTGTAAATGATTTGATGGGTTGCTGCCTCATTCCTTGAAATTCCATTCTTTGTAGGCCCAGAACTGATTTCTTTGCAAAAAATAATTTACTGAATCATGGTGCATTTGGATGTGGGTTGAGTCCAACTGCAGGGAGATTGGGTTGTTAGCCATTGACTGGCTTAATGGTTGTGCAGATGAGGCTGGAGGGGCTTAGTGGAAATGCTGGCCAGCTTGCTGTTGCAATCGAGGTGATTACTGCCCAAGCCTGTCATTGTCCTTCAGATCACACTAGTTGTGAATTATATGCTACCTGGAGTTCTAGCCAAACTCATGAATGGGTTGAAATGTGACAGAAACTCAGGGTGTACTGGTTGCCTGAAATTTTAAGCAGATTGTTACATACTTTTATCTACACCCACCATTGGGAGCTGATGAAGTCAGTGGGGAGTAGTGGCAGCTTAGTCACTGCTGCTCCTGATGAAAGGGTGATGGTCTGATGCTTTGTGAGTGACTTCACAAGGTTATGACTTCACTTATATATTCTTGCCTTTGTTATTTTGGTTTGGCTTGAAGTGACAGAATAGTTACTATATAGTGTTATTGTGAATTTTCTTTGCATTTGTTGTGAATTGTACGCTGTCCCTGGAGTCTTAATTGTGTATTATGTGGCAGGTATTTGAAGTTGCTCCTGCATTGTTCATGGTTGAGCTACGCAAGGCAGTTGGTGACATGTTGGAATACCACAAGGTATACCCAGCTAGACAACACCGCACTGTTTTCCAGTGCTCTAATAAAGTTGTGTGTACAGTTGATGAATTTGTGGTGGGGTTTTTTCTTTCATGCTGATGCTCTTTTTTTTGGACACCTGTGCAGTTTTACAAGAACTTGTGCGCACAGCTGAAGGATATTATCTGGAAATCCGTTGTAGATGAGGAGGATGACAAGGCAATGATGGTCAAGACAGTCAGTATTGGAAACATATTTTAACCCCCTCAACACCACATGTGACCATTTTGCTGCACTAAACAGCAACAATGCGTTTTGGTAGGATGTTCATGAGGCATGTGCTTCGGATGGTGATATGGGTGCCTGTGTTGTCAGCACACTGGAGTGTCTCGACAGATTGTTGCAGGTATTGAGTAGAGTGTGCCCTGAGTTTTTCATGTACTTGAAATGATTGAACCGTGTCATCCTATGAGGTAAGGAGAAGAAAACAAAGCTTGGGTTGTGAATAGATGTCTGTTTTGTTCATACGATTATGTGTTGGTAATAATTACAATCAAACAATCCATTGCTTGGTCTATGGAGTTGTCATTGTGAAGTGAAGAGATTGGGTGGTATACAAATTGAACAATCCCATTGTTTGGTCAACAGAGGTTGTCATCTTGAAGTTAGAGAAATTTGGTTGTATTATTACTTGAACAGGATAGTAAATCATTCTTTGAATTTGTTAATTGTTTGATCAAAGGTCATTGTAATTTCTGGACTTTGGCCTCAACCCTAAACCCCTAAACTTTTTTCTTCCTGCGCACATCATTTAGCTTATTAAATGCTTTTTGTTACTTGTATCCTAGAGTCTTTACATTCTCACTATCTGACTAGATGCCATGGACACATGTATGCATTGCAGAATCCATAATTATCAGCTGTTGGGACCTGATGACAATTCCTTCCATAACTCACACCAACAAATACTCTGGTTCTAGTACACACGAGGATGATACCAAATGCATACACCAAAATTATAAATCATATTTTTCACTGTGTACCATAAGTAATTCTTCAAACATAGATCACACTGAAATTTATACTGACAGCATATTTTCCACTACCTATTGTAAATAGATCACACTGTAAATCATATTGACAACCCTATTTATGCAGCAGATTCCTCATTACCTTCAATAATGAATTCTTAGTGAGCTTCCACATAGACAGATTGGTACCTTTCTCTTTCACTATTTCAAGCTCTCAACCCTCCCTATCTCAAGGAGGTCAACAAGAACAGCTCAGGTACAGGCCATCATCTGACTGATCAGAGTGAAGTACATAAATGCCATTTCAGTAAACTTTCTCAAAGCCCCAATGGTTAATCCAATTACCTTATGGCAAGTTGCAGTAGCAGCACAGCACAGCATCTGTGAGGCTGATCTAACCTTATTATAAATAAGGTCATCATCACCTTATTAGAGTTGCTAAGAAAGTTTCAGACCTTCAGATTCATCTCGAACAGCAGTGCCAAGCTGCCATAACTACCATTCACATCATCAGCTCCCAAACATTAGTGTAGGTAAGTGTAAAAATAATTCCCCAAAATTTTGGGCAAACCATCATGCAAAATCTGCATCCAGAATTTTTGTTGCATGCATTTCCAGATGCAACAGGACGATTCTTGAGAGACGAGCTAATCAAAAACTCAATAGCATCCACATTCAAGCTGCAACAAGCTTGTGAGTGTAAGCTTCATTTCATTTTTCACTTGTCCCTGTACAATGTCAAAAGTGGCACAAAGATGTCAACCAGCAAACTGTCATATTTGTTCTCAAGAACAAGAAGGCCTCAGCAGCATATTACCCAAGGATGGGTTGACTACCAGCAGCTGTTCCACTTTCCAATCTGTTGTCAACAGATCTCAATACATACACATGTTCCAATCATCAATTTGATTTACATACAACTGCACAAAAGCTTGAATAAGCATGTAAATATAGTCTATTGGCAAAATTGTGCCAACAAATGTAAGTCTCAGCATCCTGACACATCTTCTGTTTTACTTTCTTGTTTTCCTGAGTTCAATGTACCATATGAAGAATGTTCAGCATTGACCTTCAACTCTGCACAGCGCAACCAACTCCAGGACACAGTCTCAGATTGGGAATATGCATTTGTCACAGCATAGATCCCTGCCTAGATTCAGCCAGAAAGTGGCACGTTATAAAATACATGGAAGTATGTCCTGCTGATGATTGTGTGGGTTTGAGACAAGCACCTTCATCCCAGGGGGACCATCAGTGCGTGGTTCTGTCAGTGCATAGTATGCCAAGAGTTGCCCAGGTTGTCCCTGGGCACCAGGGTACACTTCAACATGCAAATATGGGCGAGACAGGGCCAGAAGTTGCACCCCTGTTTCACTGACTCGGTGGTGGCCTTGCACCCACAGATATTTCAAGGAACTTATTGCCACCACTGCAGTAGCAAAGCCTGCTTCCCCAAATGGACAGTCTCGTACTTCCAGGCGTTCCAGTTGTTGGCATCCATATGCAAGACTGGCAAGACCCATATCACTTTCCCCTGTGCTACCTAAGAGCAGCCACTTGAGATTGCGCCCATACTCTCCAATATGAGCCAGTCCCTGGTCTGTTAGTGCTCCTTGCCGCAGGTAGAGGCAAAATCGAGTTAGGTTCACACAGCCCTTCAGTAATAACTTCACACCATCATCCAGGGGCAAATCTGAAAAATTCTTGACCCTTTCTCCAAGCACAATACGGCAATCTGTGAGGTGCAAACAGCCCTGCCCCACCATGGCAAGTGCAGCATTGGTGATATCACAGACATATAAGGCCAGATATCGCAGCTTTGCACAACCTTGTGCAACAGCAACCACACCACTGTGTGATATATAGCCTGCATCATCATCCTCTACTCGCAAGCGCCTCAGCTCCTTACATGTCTTGCCCAGCACTTTCAAACCCTCATCCCCAAGAACATTAAGTACCTGCCTCCAAGAAACACCTGCCAACATCAGACTTGCCCATACAGATCCTCAAAATTGGATGAGCAAAAGAGCCTTGCAATCTACAAAACAGTATTATGCATATTATGAGTTGCAGCGAAAACTTCACAACAGCACATTCAGGCATTCAAGGTACCTGTAATGTCAGTTCTGGCCAAATCAAACCAAAAATGACAATAACAATTGTGGTCATAACCTTGTGAGCACTACTCACAGAGTATCTGACCATCACCTTCCTTGTGAATAGCAGTGACTAGCTGCCATGATTTCCCACTCAACTTCATGAGCTCCCAACTGTGGGTGCAGATAAGAACATAATAATCTGCTCAAAATTCCACACAACCAACTACACAAATTTTGATACTGAATTCCTGGAACCAACACAAAACAGTCATGATATTGGGCTAGCACTCGAGACAGCATTAAACCAAAAAGTCAATACAATCCTCATTCAAGCTGCAACAGGCTTGTAAGGGTGAGCTTCATGTCATTTTAGTTTGGCCCCATAAAGCACCACAGCCTAAGGCATAGTGAGCCTTCATCAGCTGAAATTACACGACCGAAGTGATTCTAAGAAAAACTTGGAAATTGTAACAAGCCCAATCACTACTCAAAATTCTCTGGACCTTGAAGAGGCTCAGGTCCTTTGTGATATCTCTATAATTAAAAGAATCTTGACCTAAGAATTTAATATATTTCCACCCCACCACAGGAGGAGACCAAAATGTGTAAAAGGATTAAAAGGAAAACACTCCATGATAGAAGAGAAGTTCAGAATACATGAGAGACCTGCTTTATCAATGGAAAAACATAGAACCAACAATTTCATGAACAATCAAAGGCTTGTAAAAACCTCTGTGCTTTGCAGCAGTGTAATTGGAGAACGCCTTATATGCTGTAATCAGGTGTCAGCAGCAAGCAGGCATTTTGAAAAGCTAAACACCCACAGAGGCAGGCGTTTCACTTTTCAAAATGCTTGCAATACTTATAATTGTAGTTAGCATGACACCTAGTTGACACCTACTGGATATCACAGTAAAAACAATAAAAATTAAAAACAGCATGTTGATTTTTATGCTATGTAATACCCTCAGCCACAGGCATTACTGGAATTAGGCCTGCCTCAGCTCCACCTCACAAGGGCCCATATTCCAGTAATGCTCCCAGCCAAGGACATTACCCTACACCTTTATCATCAGTATGTCCTGCTCAGGGGAAAGAGATGTCTTAAACAAAACATTCAGGAGTGACAACAGAGCTATGCATTCAGAAGGGATTACTCAACCAAGCTTGTAACACCAAATGATGCATACACACCTGCAAGTCTTCCAGTGCGAAGCAGTGACTTAGAAGCTCACAATGGCCTCTACTGCTCAGAAGAGTGAACTTTAAGTCAAGCTTTTTCAGGTGCGCAGCCACAGGTTGAACCATTTGCAACCCAACGTCGAGCATGGCCCACAGACCCGATAAAGACGTCAGATGCTGTGGCAAGTTGATGGATACAGCCATCCCCTTCTTTTCATCCCCTAGATCATTGCAAGACCCTGTCCCGAGCTCCTTGAGAAATGGCACCTTGCTCCAAACCCCATTGAGTTCTGACATATCAATGTCGCTAATTTTAAGGGACACAAGTGACTTGCATCTTCCAGCAAGGAGTGCCAAATCTTCAACTGACACAGAGTCCAAACCCAAAACTGCAAAGTCGAGTGATTCTATAACTGAGTTGTGTTGAGCCAAAGCATGTAACCATTCCCCACCTTCATCAACTACATCACTTTCCTCTAGGCTTAGCACCTTCAAGGACCTGCACACCCACTCACACACAGAAATAAAATAAAACAAAATAAAATTCACTCAAATCATGTCGCAGACTCGTATTTCTTGCACTTGCTCAAATGGATTCATGCCACAGACTCATGTTTCTTGCACTTGTTTCAAATGGATTCATGTCACAGAATTGTATTTGTTGCAGTTGTTCAAAATGGATTCTTGTCACAGACTTATATTTCTTGCACTTGTCCAAATGGATCCATGTGACCGACTTATATTTGTTGCACTTTTTCCCATATGCGGTCATGTGCTGAAAGATCCCCGAAGTCACCATCAGCGCTCACCTGCAGGAGCGGCAGACCGGGATGAGACCCCTTGTGGTGAAACCCGAACACTTGTGCAGATGCAGCACTTGTAGTGAGGCGTTGCACGGAGCGGAAGCCAGCACCTGAAGGTCGGCGTCTCGAACCTCCAACCGCCTCAATTGCAGCGTCTTCAAGCGCTCGTAGGCTCTTGTAAGCTCCTTCAGCCACGGCTCCGCGTATCCTCCCCAATCGTGTACCAGCAGATCGTACTCTGCCGCCCGCGGCTTGCCCTTCAGATTGATACATTCCAGTTGCTTGAACCTTCTGGTGAGCGCCGTAGGTGCCACGGCATACATGTTAGCTATGGTGATATTCTTCCTGGTGTTCCCGTCTACGCGCCGCCACTGCCGACACACCAGAGAAACCGCCGCCCGATCTTGCGGGCTCTCGATCAACTCGAATATCCGGGACAGGTTCTCGTCCGACAGGGCCGCGGAAACCCGCTGCTGCGGCTGCTGTTGCTGAATCTCCTCCTGACGTTTCTTCGAGTCTCGTTCCATATCTCACCTCCCCTTCTCTTCAATCTCTCATTCTAAAAAAAAAAAGGAAAAAGATCCTCTCTGGAAACAAAACCCCGCAATCTTCCAAATGCTCACTCTGAACACATGCAAATACGTTTGAAAATAAGAAGAAAACTCTTGAAAATAGCAAAATCTTCAAGCTCTTCTTCTTCTCATCCTACAAATGCCTCCCTCAAACAGGCCCCGAAGAAAAAGAACAAAACGATTCCTTGTCTCCTCCTCCTCCTCCTCCTCACTGTCGACATATACCCGAAATCCTAGCTGAAAAAACCATGAAACATGAACCTTAATTCAAATCGTCGTCACCTGAAGCAATCCATTCTCCAACAAACAAACTGCCACTAGGTACTCAAACTCTCATTCTAGAAAAGATGATTGAAGAAAAAGAGAGAGAGAGAGAGTAATGCATGGTCCTGGTGAAAACTCTCAACAAATCTTCAGAGGAAAAATCTTCTTCGGTTTGATCTTGTGTACATGGGGCCCTATTGGACGCCGCGATTGCGTCATCAACGTCTGCTTTTTCTCCTCTCTACACCGTCCTCCTCCTCCGTCTCTCTCTTCTCTCTCTCTCTCTCTGTCTCCAATTTCTTCGTCTTCTCCTTCGTCGTCTGCTTCGTCGTCGACAGCAAAGGCAAACATGCAAAGGAAGCCCAGGAAGCAAGGGAAAACGAAGGCAGGAAAAAAGGGGGTCAAATAGGTAGGTAGGTATGTAGGTACCTATTTTTAGGCCATTTCACAGGACACAAGGAAGGTTTTTTTTTAAAAAAATTTAAACCCTAATTTGTGGGAGAGGAAGACCTAAACAATGTTTTTTTTTGGGACAAACATTTATCTTTTCTTTTGGGGGGGGGGGGGGGGGGGTGTTTTAAAAAAATTTGGGGAATTTTTTTTTTTTAAAAAAAAAAAATTTATGTTTTAAAGTATAAAATTTTTTTAAAATATAAAAAAAA
>Ga0116227_10003517_pt1 | contig 34732 bp, 37 predicted proteins | sample S1TSphgellanicum_FD_89693 | JGI IMG/M metagenome (GOLD analysis project Ga0116227, IMG submission 89693) | Host-associated microbial communities from peat moss isolated from Minnesota, USA - S1T2_Fb - Sphagnum magellanicum MG | ecosystem: Host-associated > Plants > Peat moss > Unclassified...
GGTCGGTGAAGTGGAAGGCGAAGTCGATCTCTCGCGCCTGATGCAGGAGATTCCCGAGGTCGAGGATCTGCTCGAATCGGAAGACGACGCGCCGATCATCCGCATGATCAACGCGCTGCTCACCCAGGCGGCGCGCGAACAGGCGTCGGACATTCACATCGAGCCGTTCGAGAATGCCTCGGTGGTGCGCTTTCGCGTCGACGGTACGCTGCGCGACGTGGTACGGCCGAAGAAGGCGCTGCACGGCGCACTGATCTCGCGGATCAAGATCATGGCGCAGCTCGATATCGCCGAAAAGCGTTTGCCGCAGGATGGCCGGATCACGCTGCGGGTGGGCGGGCGGCCAGTGGACGTACGCGTGTCAACCCTGCCGACCGGCCACGGCGAACGCGCCGTGCTGCGTCTGCTCGAGAAGGACGCCTCGCGGCTGAATCTCGAAGCGCTTGGCATGGGCGCGGACACGCTCGTTAAATTCGACAAGCTGATCGGGCGCCCGCACGGCATCGTGCTGGTGACCGGGCCGACAGGTTCGGGCAAAACGACCACGCTGTATGCGTCGATGTCGCGACTCGAAACCACGACGAGCAACATCATGACCGTCGAAGACCCGATCGAATACGATCTGTCGGGGATTGGCCAGACGCAGGTCAACGAGCGCATCGGCATGACCTTCGCACGGGCGCTGCGCTCGATTCTGCGGCAGGACCCGGACATCATCATGATCGGCGAAATCCGCGATCTCGAAACGGCGCAGATCGCCGTGCAGGCATCGCTGACGGGTCACCTCGTGCTGGCGACGCTGCACACGAACGATGCGGCATCGGCCGTAACGCGTCTGACGGACATGGGCGTCGAGCCCTATCTGCTGGCTTCGTCGTTGCTGGGCGTGCTGGCGCAGCGGCTGGTCCGCAGATTGTGTCCGGTGTGCCGCGAAGAGCGGACCGACGCAGACGGCCGCGTGCAATGGCATCCGGTCGGTTGCGACAAATGCGGCCAATCCGGCTACGCAGGACGACGCGGCGTGTACGAGTTGCTGCTGATCGACGATGAGATCCGCACCCTGGTTCACCGCAATGCGGCGGATTCGGAGATCCTCACCGCGGGTCGTGCCCAGGGCATGCGCACGCTGCGCGAAGACGCCGACCGCTGGCTCGACTCGGGGCTGACTTCGCTCGAAGAAGTGATCCGCGTGACGGGCGGAGCATAAGTCCATGCCGGCATTTCGTTTCGAAGCAATCGACGCGACCGGCAAGGCGCAAAAAGGCGTGCTCGACGCCGACAGTGCACGCGGTGCACGCACGCATCTGCGTGGACAGGGGCTGACGCCGCTCGTCGTCGAACCGGCCTCGAGCCGCACGCGCGGCGAGCGCAATCAGCGGCTCTCGCTCGGGCGGCGTCTGTCGCAACGCGAGCAGGCCATTCTCACGCGCCAACTGGCGAGTCTGCTGATTGCCGGCCTGCCGCTCGACGAAGCGCTCTCGGTGCTGACCGAACAGTCGGAGCGCGACTACATCCGCGAACTGATGGCGTCGATTCGTGCCGAGGTGCTGGGCGGTCATTCGCTCGCCAACGCGCTGCAGCAGCATCCGAAAGACTTTCCGGAGATCTACCGCGCGCTGGTTGCCGCGGGCGAACACACCGGCAAGCTCGGTCTCGTGCTCTCGCGTCTGGCCGACTACATCGAACAGCGCAACGCGCTCAAGCAGAAGATCGTGCTGGCGTTCACGTATCCGACCATCGTCACGATCATCGCGTTCGGCATCGTCACGTTCCTGCTGAGCTATGTGGTGCCGCAGGTCGTCAACGTGTTCGCGAGCACCAAGCAGCAACTGCCGTTCCTCACCATCATGATGATGGCGCTGTCCGGCTTCGTGAGGCAATGGTGGTGGGCGATGCTGATCGGGGTCGCGCTGCTGGCGTATATCGTCAGGTCGATTCTGGCGCAGCCCGGCCCGCGTCTCGCCTTCGACCGCTGGCTGTTGACCGCCCCGCTGCTCGGCAAGCTGGTGCGCGGTTATAACACGGTGCGTTTTGCCAGCACGCTCGGTATTCTGACGGCGGCCGGCGTGCCGATTCTGCGCGCGCTGCAGGCGGCGAGCGAAACGCTGAGCAACCGCGCGATGCGCGACAACATCGACGATGCGATCGTGCGGGTGCGCGAAGGCACGTCGTTATCGCGCGCGTTGGGCAATACGAAGACGTTTCCGCCGGTGCTGGTGCATTTGATCCGCTCGGGCGAAGCGACCGGCGACGTGACGACGATGCTCGATCGCGCGGCCGAAGGCGAAGCCAACGAACTGGAACGGCGCACGATGTTCCTGACGAGCTTGCTGGAGCCGTTGCTGATTCTGGCGATGGGCGGTGTGGTGCTGGTGATCGTGCTGGCGGTGATGCTGCCGATCATCGAGTTGAACAACCTGGTGCAATGACGCGCGCTTGAACAGGCGCTTGAGTGTCGAGACAGCGCGCGACCACGAAGGGCGTGCGCTTCAACGATGCGATGGCGACGCCGCGGCCTTACGAGCAGTCGAGGCGCTTCTGCTCAGCGCACGTAGATGGTGGGGCCGGCCGGGTTGGTGGGCAGGAACACTTCGGAACGGACGCCGTTGCGGTCGATGATGATTGAACGGGGGCGCACTTCGTAGAGCTTGGCGCCTTGCATGATGGCGCTGCCGAGCGACACGGCCCGCGCCGGTTCGCCGCCCGCGCTGATGATGGCGGCGCCGCCTTCCTGGAGCGAGAGGATGCCGAACAGGCGCACGTCCTGGTTGGCGCTGCGCTGGAGCTGGCCGCCGAACAGTGTGGCGGCCTGTTCGACCGAGACCGGCGCGCGTACGGCCGCAGCCGGCGACGGTTCGCCGCGCAGCGCGGTGAGCGTGACGAGCCAGTAGGTAAGCGTCGCGCAGAACACGGCGAACAGCGCGAGCGACAGAAGGCGGATTTGGATGGCGTTCATGCGCATCATTGTACGGAGTATTGTGAAATTTGCGTGGGGGGAAAGTGCCCCTGATCCGGCGCCTCGCGCCGGATTTCCCCGAGGGGCGGCGAGGAACTTGGGACCGCCTGGCGTTTTCTCACAACCCTTCAAGTGCATGACATTAAAATGACAAAACGGGCGTGTTAAATCGCGCACTGGCTTGAGCCCGCGCGACGCCCGCCAGAGACGACAATCTTCCTGAAATGAGGTAGCAAGCTATGCAAATGTGGACCACTCGCCGCGCAGCAATCGCGGGTCCAGGTAACCGTCGCCAACGCGGCTTTACGCTGATCGAAATCATGGTGGTGATCGCGATTCTCGGCATTCTGGCCGCGTTGATCGTCCCGAAGATCATGAGCCGTCCGGATGAGGCACGGCGTGTCGCCGCGAAGCAGGACATCGGCACGATCATGCAGGCCATGAAGCTGTACCGGCTCGACAACGGCCGCTATCCGACCCAGGACCAGGGGCTGCGTGCGCTGGTCGAAAAACCGACCACGGATCCGGTGCCGAACAACTGGAAGGACGGCGGTTATCTCGAGCGTTTGCCGAACGATCCGTGGGGCAATGCGTACCAGTATCTGAATCCGGGCGTGCACGGTGAGATCGACGTCTTCAGTTACGGCGCCGACGGCAAACCGGGCGGCGAAGGTAACGACGCCGACATAGGTTCGTGGGAATAGCCGGTTGAGTTTTTTGCGCGCCCTCTCGCTTAACGCCGGCACCATGTCGTCGTCCGCTAGCCAGTCTCGTGTGGCCGCTGTTGCTCATGCGGTGCCGATGCCGTGCGTCGTGGGCAACGGCGCGCGGCGGCAAGCGGTCGCGCTCACGCGCGACGGCAGCCGGCGTGTGGGAAAGCAGATGGGCTTTACCTTGCTGGAGATGCTGGTGGTGCTGGTGATAGCCGGGCTGCTGGTGTCGCTGGCGTCGGTGGCGATGACGCGCAATCCGCGCACGGACCTCAACGAAGAGGCACAACGTTTGGCGCTGCTGTTCGAATCGGCGGGAGATGAAGCGCAGGTGCGGGCACGGCCTATCGCGTGGCAGCCGTTCGACGGCGGTTTTCGCTTCGACATGCATACCGACGACGGCTGGCGTCCGCTGCGCGACGACCTGCTGGGGCCGCGTCGCTGGGAGGGTGGCGTGACGAGCGTGACGATCGACTATCCGGGTTCGGACGTGCATCCATCGCGGGTGGTGTTCGGCACGGAGAGCATCGATGCGCCGGTGCAGGTCACGCTGTATTCCGCCGGGGGTTCGGCGCGGATCGTCGGCATGGGCAATGGCCGCTATGAGGTGCGTTGAGATGGGCGGCCGGATGAGGACGGGTGTGGGCGCGCCGGCACGGCGGCGCATGCAGGGCGGCTTCACGATGATCGAAGTGCTGGTGGCGCTGGCGATTATCGCGGTGGCGCTGGCGGCGTCGCTGCGTGCGGTGGGCAATCTGGCGAGTAGCGAGGTGGAGCTGCATCAGCGTTTGCTGGCGGGGTGGAGTGCCGACAATACGCTGGCGCAGTTGAAGCTGGCGCATAGCTGGCCGGAGGTGGGGTCGAGCAGTTTTGACTGTTCGCAGGGGAATTTGCAGATGCTTTGTACGGAGCGCGTGACGGCGACGCCGAATCCGGTGTTCCGTCGCGTCGAAGTGTTGGTGACGACACCGGGCCGCGCCGGCAATCTTGCCCAGATGGTGACGGTGGTGGCGAATGAAACGAACCGTTCGCTCTGAGCGCCGCGGCCGCGGGCCGACGCGTGGTTTTACGCTGATTGAGCTGATGGTTGCGATCGCGATACTGGCGGTGATCGCGGTGTTGTCGTGGCGGGGACTGGACCAGATCATTCGCGGACGGCAGACGATTACGAACGCGATGGAAGACGAGCGGGTGTTTGCGCAGTTGTTCGACCAGATGCGTATTGATGCGCGCCATGCGGCGACGGATGACGAGTCGGGGCAGGCGGCGGTGTCGGTGAGCGGGAGTGTGTTGCAGATTGTGCGCGAGCTGGATTTGCCGGATACGGCGCCGCGGTTGCAGGTGGTGAGGTATCGGGTATCCGATGGACGCGTGATTCGGTATGCATCGCCGCCGCTGGGGAATGTGGGCGAGTTGCAGGGTGCGTTGCGGGGTGGCGAGGGTGATGGGTGGAGCGCGGTGCCTTTGATGGGTGGAGTGGGGTCGATCGATGCGCGGCTGTTTGTCCCGAAGGTGGGGTGGACCACGCAGATGAAGGATGTGCAAGGGGCGATTACCGAGGCTGATAACAACCTGAAAGTGCCGCAGCTGGGCGGGGCTCCGCTGCCGCGGTCTGTCACCGGGCTTGAGGTTGTGATTGGGGCTACTTCGCTCGCGCGGCCTGTTACGCGGGTTTTTCTCGTCGGAGAGTGATTTGGTGGTTTTGGTTTTTTTGCTACCGCCGGGTTTTGAGGGGCCTGCAGTTTTTGCTGCGCAGGGGGGTGGGGTTTTGCCTGCGGCGCCTTGGGTTGTTGTTGTTCTTATGGTGTTGGCCTTTCCTTGCTTTCTTATCGGTCTATTAGCTTCGCCCCTGTGCGGGGCAGCACTTACTTTCTTTGCTGCCGCAAAGAAAGTAAGCAAAGAAAGCGGGCTGCCACCGCTAGCCCGTAGCGAGCCATCTTGGTCTGCAATTGGGAACGGCCCAACACGAGATGTGCCCTCGTACCATCATCCCCTACTGACACAGCAGTCATTCGTTCCAGCGTCGCGCTTCGCGCACCGCCGTCGGGCACAACACCTTGTAGGCCCGGTGGGGGGTATTGGTTATACCCAACCGTCACGCACGGAGTGCGTGGGCGGGATGAATGAGTCCTGTGTCACGAACGTGGGAAGTGCGAGGGACGGTCTTGTCTTCGGACCACTCCGAGAAGCTTTGCGAGGTGGACACCTACAGGCTGGCGGTGTGAGCCCGCTTTCTTTGCTTACTTTCTTTGCGGCGGCAAAGAAAGTAAGTGCTGCCCCGCACAGGGGCGAAGCTAATAGACCGATAAGAAAGCAAGGAAAGGCCAACACCATAGGAACACAGCCAAACGGCATAGCCAAACCAAAAAAGCAAACCGGCGTAGCCATAATCAGCGCATTACTGGTGGTAGCCCTATCAGCAATCCTGGTATCGGGCATCTTATGGCGCCAGCAAGTCCAGATCCGCAGGATAGAAAACCAACGCCTCCTATCCCAGGCCCAATGGATCTCAAGAGGCGCCTTAGACTGGACAAGGCTAATCCTTCGATCCGAAGGCGACACCTCTGCAGGCATCACCTACCTGGGCGGGGTCTGGGGCGTCCCCATAGCCAAAACACGCCTATCCGATTTCTTAGGCCAGATAGGCGAAGTAAGAGCCTCAGAAGGCGCAGCCACATACCTATCAGGTTCGATAGAAGACGCACAAAGCAAATTCAACCTCCGTAATCTCGTCTCGAGCCCCGTCCCGGGCCTCCTGCAACTGAACGTGGAACAGATCGCGGCATTCCAGCGCCTGCTCGTCGAACTCGGCCTCAGCGGCCAGCTGGCGCAAACCACCGCCGTGCAACTCCGCAATGGCCTCAACCACTCCGCCACCCGCTTCCAGTCCCAAACGACAACAGCCGGCGGTTCCGCCACGCCCGTGCCCGGCGCCACCGGCGGCAGCAATTTCACCGATAAACCCGGCCTCGACGACGATAACGACAACTCCGGCGTCGCGCCGCTGCAGATGACCAGCGTCGAATCGCTCCTCGATATCCCCGGCTTCACGCCCGAGATGATTGAGCGACTGCGCCCGTTCGTGACGTATCTGCCCACCAATACCGCCGTCAACATGAACACCGCGCCCGCCGAAGTAATCGCCGCCGTCGTGCCCGGCATGAGTCTCTCGAACGCCCAAGCCTTCGTCGCGCGTCGCCAGACCGTGTTCTTTCATAACGTCGGCGATGTACAGTTAGCCTTGCAAGGCGCAGGTGTCCAGCAAATCGCCATCGACCCCAGCCTCTTCGATGTCACGACCAGTTACTTTTATATCCACGGCCGCGTCGATCACGAACGCGCGGAAGTGGACCGCACCACCCTCGTCTATCGCGATCCGCTGACACACACCACCCGCATCGTGCGCGTACAAGATCAACTATGAATAACGCTTTTCCCGGAGAGAGTGGCCTTTGAGCACGCTGATCGTCCTATTGCCGCCGCGCGACCCAGCAGTGCCATCGCAAGAATGGCAACTGCCGGAGTTGCCGTTCGTGCTGCTCGACAAGTCGGGCCGCACCCAGCGCGCCGGTCGCGCCGCACTCGCACTGCTGCCCCGCCCGTCGTCGACGGTCCTGATGGTCGCCGCGCGCGACCTCCTCATGATGCCCGCCACGCTGCCCCCACTAAAGGGCCCACGTCTGCGCCAGGCTTTGCCAAACATCGTCGAGGATCAACTGATTCAGGATCCCCAGACCTGTCACATCGCCCTCGACCCGCAGCCGCTCGGCAAAGGCCGGCATCTGCTTGCCATCGTCGATCGCGGCTGGTTCCGCTTTATCTGCGAAGCCTTCGCCGCAGCCGGTCATCGCAGCGTGCGCGCCGTGCCGGTCACGCGCTGTCTGCCGCTCCCGCCCGCGCCCGCCGTCCCCGTCGAGGAGGCCGAGCTCGAACCCGCCATCCTGCAGCCCGCCGTGGCGGCGAAACTCGCCGCCGGTCTGCCGATCGCGCCGCCGTCGCCGGTCGTCGCGGCCGTGCTCGGCACCGTGGTGTCCACCGCCCCCGCGCTGCTCGCCGAGATTGCGCCGGACGCCAGCACCACCCGCGTGGAGCTCGCCATCGCGCGCGGCAATCAGGGCGAAGGGCTCGCCGTGCCCGCCACCTCGGTGAATGCGACGCTCGCCGCACTCTCGGGCGACGCACCGGTCTCGCTCTATCTGCTCACCGAAGTGTCGGGCAACGAGCCCAGCATGGGTTCGAGCGCACAAGCGAAGCTCGCCGCCCAGGTGCCGGGCGCGCGGCCGTTGCCGTTCGAGCAGCTCGCGCGCCGGGCGCTCGAGTGCCGTTTCGACCTGTGTCAGTTCGAGTTCGCCACCCAGCCGTGGCGTCTCGATCGCGCGACGCTGCGGCGTCTGCGCCTGCCCGCGCTGCTGGCCGCGGGCGCGCTGGTGGTCGCCATCGTCGGCGCGAATGTGCAGTGGATGATGCTCGCGCACCAGCGCGACGCGATCAACACGCAGATGACCGAGTTGCTGCTCAACACGTTCCCGAAGACCACGGTCGTACTCGACGCCCCCGATCAGATGTCGCGCCAGATGCAGCAGTTGCGCACGGCGGCGGGTGAACTGTCGCCGGACGATTTCCTCTCCCTCGCAGCCGGTCTTGCACGCTCGCTTGGCCCGGTGCCCGTCAATGGGATCGCGGCGCTCGACTATCACGACCGGCGTCTCGACGTCACGTTCAAGCCGGAGATCAAGGTCGACCCCGGCCTTGCCCAACGTCTTTCGGGTAACGGCCTGTCCGGCGGGATCGACAGCAATACCGGCAAGTGGACGATCAGGAGCGGACAATGAAAAATGAACTTGCTCAAGCGTGGGCCGGCTTCTGGGGAGGACGCACCGAGCGCGAGAAAACCCTGCTGCTTTGGGGTGGCGCTATCCTCGGTGTGCTGATTGCCTGGTCGATCCTGTGGGCGCCGGCTGAGGACGGTCGCGCGCATCTGCGTGAATCGCTGCCGGCCGCGCAGCGTCAGCTCGCGCAGATGAATGCGCAGGCTGAAGAGGCGCGCCGGCTGTCGGCCGCTGCCCAGGGCGTGGCGCCCACAGGCGGCGCGCTCAAGGACGCCCTCACCGCGTCGCTCACGGACCACGGCATCGTGCCGCTGCAGGTGCAGTTGCTCGGCAATGCGGTGCAGATCCAGTTGAAGAACGCGTCGTTTCCCGCGTGGACTACGTGGGTGGACGACGTGCGGCGCCAGTTCAAGGTGCAGGTCGCCGAAGCGCACGTGACGGCGCTCAAGGACGACGGGCAGGTCGACCTGACGGCGTCGCTGCAGCCGTCGACCGCTAAATGACGCTGCAGTCACAGGATCTCGCATGAATTTCTGGATGCGGCGCCTGCGCGCCGCCCTGCCGTGGTTGCTGGTCGCGGTGTTATCGAGCGGTACCGTGTTGCTGGTGCTGTTACCCGCGGCGTGGATCACGCCGCAGTTCGCCAGAGCCACTGGCGGTCACGTCAATCTCGTCGCTCCGGCGGGCTCGCTATGGCATGGCTCGGCCACGCTGATGCTGGCCGCCGGATCGGACACCAGTGCGGCGACGCTGCTGCCGGGCCGCATCGAATGGCATACCGCCTTCTGGCCGCTCTTCACCGGCCGTCTGCGGATGACCATGCTGCAAAGCGAAGCAATGCCCGACCCGATCACCGTCGACGCTACCCGGCGCGGCGCGATCCTGTCGCAGGGTGCGATTGCGGTGCCGGCGTCGTTGCTCACCGGTTTGGGGGCGCCGTTCAACACGCTCGATCTGCAAGGCAACGTGCAGCTCGCATGGAGCGACTGGCGCAGCTTCGGCAACGAAGCGTTCGGACAACTGACGGTCACATTCGCCGATGCGAGTTCGCGGGTCTCGCTGGTCAAGCCGCTGGGTTCGTACCGCGTGGTGGTTCAGGCGCAAGGCAGCAGCTCGACGATCGACCTCTCGACGCTGAAAGGGCCCTTGATGCTGAACGGTCACGGCGTGCTGGGCGCCGGCGCGACGTCGTTCAACGGCACGGCGAGCGCGGCCCCCGAAGCGCGCGACAATCTCGCGGGTCTGCTGAATCTGCTCGGACGGCCGAGCGGGCCGGATACGGTGGCGCTCACCTTCGTTCACTGACGGTGCCGGGCAAGAAGGCGTGATGCATGGCGCGACATACGGCGTATGTCGAACCCAATGACCAAGGGGCATGACCGCGTTGCGGCCATGCCCCTTTTGTCTGTCAGTCCGTTGAACGGTTCGGTCGGCGAGCGAGATGCTCAGTTGTTCTGACGAACTTGCGGCTACTCGACGGCGACCGCTTTCTGCGCGACGGGCGCGGCCGATGCCGATGCCGCAGGCGCGACGGGCGCGGCAGGCACGCCGGGTGCCGCCGCCGGCGCGGCTACGGTGCCGGTTTCGCGCGCCATCTGCGAGGCGTCCCAGCCGCCGCCGAGCGCCTTCACCAGACCCACCGACGACACCATCCGCTCGCCCGCCAGGCTGGCGAGCTTCTGCTCGGCGGTGAAGGCGGTGGTCTGCGCGGTCAGCACACTGAGGTAGGCGACCGTGCCCGACTTGTACTGGTTCGTGACGATATCCAGCGCCTGTTGGGCCGAGGTGACGGCCTGCTGCTGCACGCCGATTTCCTGTTCGAGAATGCGCTGCGACGCGAGGTTGTCCTCGACGTCCTGAAACGCCACCAGCACCGTTTGACGGTAGACCGCCACATCCTGATCGTAGGCTGCGCGGGCCGCCTCGGTCTGCGCCGAGCGCAAGCCGCCGTCGAAGATCGTACCGGCCAGTTGCGGGCCGAGGGTCCAGAAGCGCGCCGGCGCCGTCAGCAATTGCGACAGCACCGAGCTCTGGAAGCCGCCGCTCGCCGACAGCGTCAGCGACGGGAAGAACGCCGCGATGGCGACGCCGATCTGTTCGTTCGCCGCCTTCGCGGCGCGCTCGGCCGCGGCGATGTCGGGGCGGCGCTCGAGTAGCGCGGACGGCATCTGCGCCGGCACGGCGGGCGGCGTCGCGGTGAGCGGCGACGGCGGAATCGAGAACGTCGAGGCCGGCTCGCCGACCAGCACGGCAATCGCGTGCTCGTCCTGGGCGCGGGCGATGCCGTTGTCGATCGCGGCAGCCTGCGCCGATTGCAATTGCGCCTGCGCCTGAATCACATCGGAGCGGCCGGCCACGCCCTGCGCGTACTGGTTCTGCGTGAGCTTGAGCGACCTCTCGTAGGCAAGCACCGTGTCGTCGAGCAGCTTCTGCATCGCATCGAGCGAGCGCAGCGTGAAATAGGTCTGGGCGAGCGTGCCTTGCGCGGACAGCCGGGCGTTGGCGAGCGTGGCGGCGGCGCCCTGCTGGCTCGCCTCCTGCGCGCTGACGGTGCGGCTGACCTTGCCCCACAGGTCCGGCTCCCAGCTTGCGTCGAGCGACAGGTTGTAGCTATTGCTGACGCTGGCGCGCGCGCCCGAGGTGCTGCCCGCGCTGGCCGACGATCCGTTGCCTGAACGGGTCAGGCCTGCCGAGCCGCTAATCACCGGGAAGTACGCGGCGCGCGCCTCGCCGACCAGCGCGCGCGCCTGCCGGTAAGCGGCGGCATATTGCGCGACGGTCTGGTTCGAGGTGTTGAGCTTGTCTTCGAGCGCGTTGAGCGACGCGTCGTCGTAGATCGTCCACCACTGGCCGCGGTCGTGTTGATCGGACGGTTGGGCAATCTTCCAGCCCGGCGCGGCTTCCTTGTAGGAGGCCGGCACCTGGGTGGTGGGCGTCTTATAGTCCGGGCCGACCGCGCAGCCGGCCAGCAAGGTGCCGAGCGCCGCCGCAACGGCGAGGGTCAGGGCGCGCGGCGCAACGGCCCGCGCGTGCGAGCTTCGGTCAAACTGCATGCAATGGATTCCTGTCGATTCGGCCGAGGCAAGTTCCCGGTCAGCGGTCCACGAAGGCTGGGAAGATCGGCGGGCGACCGCTCCCATGACCGCCGGAATGGCACGGGAAGCGGGACGTCGCGACGATCTGGAATGGTAGCGCACGCGATGCCGATGGGGCAGAAAACCGAAAGGTTAATGCAGGGCGTGCTGTGGGTGTGTAACTCGCGCGGTGGCGACGGTTACGTGCCGTTACGGCCGGCCGGGTGCGCCGGCGGAAGGGGTGCTGCGCAGCGGCATGAGGCAAGAAGCCCCGAGGCGGAAACGGGAGGGGGCGGCCGGGCGGCGCGCCCCTGTCTTAGCAGCGCAAATCCGCTGTGGTTTGCCGGGCCTGTTTGCCGGCTGCTGCCCGGCAAGCCGGCGCTTCGGCGCGCGGCTGGCAGGCGGTGGCAATGCCCTGCGCCAGAGCCGGTGCGACGGGCTTCACGGCGATGGCGGCCTTGATGGCACCCGCGTTTCCGAGCAGCGCCACCGGAGCGGCGAGCGCCGCGGCCTTTGCTGCACGGCCATTGCGACGGTGGTCGAGCCACGCAAAGAACATCACCCCGAGCGATCCCCCCGGCAGCACAAACATCACCACGTACAGCGCCAGTTTCAACCAGCGGTACGGCCCCTGGAAGGTTTGCAGGGCGGTGTCGTGAAGGGAGCGGCTCAGGCCACCCAGGGTGTTTTTCAGGTACAGCATGATGAGAATCCTCTACGCACCGTCAGGGTAGGGTGCGCGGCAAAGCGGTCAGAACATGGTCTCGGGTGGCGCGGATCGCGCGTAACTCGTTGCCTGTAATAATATTGACTATGCAATTAAATTTCAAGATACTTTGCGTCACGTCAGCTTGCCCTGTTGTTTTTTCGCGAGCATGACGAGGGATGCCGAGGTTGACTTGTCTGCTTAGGCAGCTAAAATCCCGTCTGCTTCATGACGATTAACAGCGAATCTTCGATGACCGACGGTCCCTACAACGCCGACGAGATTCACCTCGAATCGAGTCTGGGCTATTACCTGTCGAAAGCGCGCAATGTGCTGGTCGAGCGGATGGACCGCGCGGTCAAGCCGTTGGGGCTCACGGCGCAGCAGATCGGCGTGATCCTGATGTTGTCTTGCAACCGGGCGCATACGCCGTATGAGCTGTCCCGCGCCATGTCGTACGACAGCGGCTCGATGACGCGCATGCTCGATCGCCTTGAAAAGAAAGGCTTTATTGTCCGTTCGCGGAGCGATGCCGACCGTCGCATGGTCAAGCTCGAACTGACGCCGCACGGACGCGATGTGGCCCAGCAACTGCCACGGCTGGGCTCGGCGGTGCTGAACGAACAGCTGCAAGGTTTCACCGCCGACGATGTCGCGACGCTGACGGGCCTGTTGGGCCGCCTGATCGCAAATGGCTCGGGTAGCGGCGAGGACAGCGGGTTCCAGGGCTGCCCGGCCGCGCAAAACTCACCGTTGCCGGAAGACGGCGAACTGTAGTCAGGAGACGTGCCTCAGCGCGTCGATGTCCCAGCAAATATCTGTCTGGGCAGAAGATGACGGAACATGTAAGACATCCTGGCCGACGGCAAAATATGCATGTCGGGTCAAGCTTCTGCCGACTGAGGAGATTCGATCATGGCCGCTACGGCTCCCGCAGTTGCCGCACCCGCCGCTGAACCTGCCCCGCTAGCCGGCGGCACACTGGCGTTGCTCACTATTGGGCTGGCGCTCGGCACGTTCATGGAAGTACTCGATACGTCGATTGCCAACGTCGCCGTGCCGACCATTTCCGGCAGTCTCGGCGTCGCCACTAGCCAGGGCACCTGGGTGATCTCGTCGTATTCGGTCGCCTCGGCGATCGCGGTGCCGCTGACCGGCTGGCTCGCGCGCCGGGTCGGCGAAGTGCGCCTGTTCACGCTGTCGGTGCTGCTGTTCTCCATCGCGTCGGCCTTGTGCGGCTTCGCGCAGAACTTCGAGTCGCTGATTGCGTTCCGGCTACTGCAGGGGCTCGTGTCCGGGCCGATGGTGCCGCTCTCGCAGACCATCCTGATGCGCTCGTATCCGCCCGAAAAGCGCGGCCTGGCGCTCGGCCTATGGGCGATGACGGTGATCGTCGCGCCGATCTTCGGACCGGTGATGGGCGGCTGGATCACCGACAACTACACGTGGCCGTGGATCTTCTACATCAACGTGCCGATCGGCCTGTTTTCCGCCGCGTGTGCGTACGTGCTGCTGCGCGGCCGCGAAACGAAGACGACGAAGCAACGGATCGATGCAGTTGGCCTCGCGCTGCTGGTGAGCGGTGTGTCGTGCCTGCAGATGATGCTCGACCTCGGCAAGGACCGCGACTGGTTCAACTCGAACTTTATCGTCGCGTTGGCGATCATTGCCGTGGTCTCGATTGCCTTCCTGCTGGTCTGGGAGATGACCGAGAAGGAACCGGTGATCGACCTGTCGCTCTTCAAGGACCGCAACTTTGCGCTCGGCGTGCTGATCATCTCGTTCGGCTTCATGGCGTTCTTCGGCTCGGTGGTGATCTTCCCGCTCTGGCTGCAGACGGTGATGGGTTACACGGCCGGGCTCGCCGGGCTGGCGACCGCGCCCGTCGGACTGCTCGCGCTGGTGCTCTCGCCGATGATCGGCCGCAACATGCACCGGCTCAATCTGCGGATGGTGGCGAGCTTCGCGTTCGTCGTGTTTGCGTTCGTGTCGTTCTGGAACTCGACCTTCACACTCGACGTGCCGTTCAATCACGTGATCTGGCCGCGTATCGTGCAGGGGATCGGCGTGGCGTGCTTCTTCGTGCCGATGACCACCATCACGCTGTCCAGCGTGTCCGACGAGCGGCTCGCGAGCGCCTCGGGTTTGTCGAACTTTTTCCGTACCTTGTCGGGCGCGATCGGCACCGCGATCAGTACGACGTACTGGGAAAACGACACGATTTACCATCACGCAGTGCTAACGGAATCGGTCAGCACCTATGCGCCAAATACCACCGCCTATAGCGATTCCCTCACGGCCCTCGGCTTCGCTGGACAAAGCACGACGGCGCAATTGAATCAGATCGTCACGCAGCAGGCGTACATGATGGCGACCAACGATTTCTTCCGCATCTCGTGCGTGGCCTTTATCGTGCTGGCCGCGCTGGTCTGGATCACGAAGCCGCGCAAGGGCGCGGGTCCTTCGCTGGGGCATTGAGGGTCAACGGACAGGCAGCGCCGCCCGCTACGGCGGCGCCTCCGTCTTACTGACTCACCGGCACGTCGCCAGGCGTCGCCACGGATTGCGCCGGCGCGGCCTCGAGCGACGGCGTAGCTCCGGCCGGCGCGGTCGCACCATTGGTTTGCGGCGCCGGACTGCCCGCCACGCCGCTACGCACGAACTCCTTGAAGTCGGCGCCGGCTTCCCATGGATTCGGTTTGCATCCCAGCGAACTGTCGCAATGCGCGGCGAAGCCGATCGTCGCGGTGCCGTCGTTGTTGGGTGTCTTCGTGATCTGATACGCCAGCGCGCGTTTGCCGCCCAGCGGCCCGGCGGTCTGGATCAGCGAATCGCTGGCGGCCTCGATCTTGTAGGTCGAATGACTGGTCACCCAGGTCTGGGCGCGTTGCCACCAGAGATTGCATTCGGTTGCGTTCGAACACGTCAGCGGCGTGGTGGCGACCTGCATGACGTCGGGGTTCACCTGCCCGCGCGTCGAGCAGCCCGCGGCCAGCACGCACAATGTTGCCAACAGAGCTTTCTTCATCGCCTTGCTTCCTCTTTGCGTGGAGACAACCGGACGCGCGCAAGCGGCGCGCGGAAGGTCATTCAGTGTAAAGGTTGGACCGCTGCGATTCGAAGGTGTTTCATACGCTTCGCCGAAAGCCTGGCGGCTAGCACTTCTTGCCGAAACGGCAGGTGTCGCACGCGCCGTATGCGTAGCCGTTACCGGCCTCGGTTGAAGCGCTCGTTTGATGAAGCGTCGCTGCAAACATAAAGGGCAGCCTGTTTCGAGGCTGCCCTATTCCGCTTACGTGACACGCGCCGCGGCGCGGCGTGCGCACGACCCGAGCGTCGTCTACACGCTAAAGCGATTCAACGTATAGGCACGATAAGCGGCGACGAAGGCGTCGAACGAACCGACTTCATCGTGCTCGAGCTTGGCCTGCTGTTCGAGCGATTGCGTGGCGAGATCCGCGAACGCTTGCGTGGCGCCGGCGTCGAGCGGCCGTGCGCGGAAATACGCGGCGTGCGCCTCGCTCTGTTCGAGGGCGAAGGCGAGAAAACTCTGCTGCTTGTCGCGCATGGTCTGCAGCACGCGCGCGGACGGCGTCAGCGAGGCATCGGCAAGCTTCGCACGCTGCGCGGCGAGCGCGCGTGCGTGCGAGTCGTCGCCGCGCAATGCGTCGAGCGCCTTGGCGGCAATCTCGATCTTCGCGAACAGTTCGTCGGCCCACTCGCGCATGGCGATGGGCTGGCCATCGCGCGTGAGTTCGAGGCCGGGTTTGCGTCCTTCCTGAGTGACGCGCCCGAAGTTCTGATTGGCTTCGCAATACGCACCCGGCGGCAGCAACGGGCTTTCTTCGAGTGCGCAGACCAGCAGGTACGCATCGAGAAAGCGCGCGGTTTCCAGTGCGATGCCGGTCGGCTCGAACGGATCGATATCCATGCAGCGCACTTCGACGTACTGCACGCCGCGCGCGGCAAGCGCATGCAGCGGACGCTCGCCAGGATACGTCACGCGCTTGGGGCGAATCGTCGAGTAGAACTCGTTTTCGATCTGCAGCACGTTGGTGTTGATCTGCACCCACTCGCCGTCGCGTTGCGTGCCGATTTTTTCGTACGGCGGATACGGCTGGCTGACCGCTTTGGCCAACGCATCGAGGTAGCCGTGCAGCGTGTCGTAGTCCGCGTGCAGCGCGGCCTGGGCGGTGGTGTTCGAGTAGCCGAGATCGCTCATCCGCAAGCTGGTCGCATACGGGCGATACAGCGTGTCGGCGTCGAAGGTCTCGAGCGTATGGTTACGCTCGCGCAGGAAACGGCGATCCAGCGCCGGCGACGCGCCGAACAGGTACATCAGCAGCCAGTTGGTGCGGCGGAAATTGCGGATCAGCGCGAGATAGCGCTCGGACTGGAAGTCCACCGCGCTCGCCGTGGATTGCTGGTCCGCATGCAGCAGACGCCACACTTCTTCGTTCAGCGAATAGTTGTAGTGGATGCCGGCGATGGTTTGCATCGTGCGGCCGTAGCGCAGCGCGAGGCCTACGCGGTACACGTACTTCAGCTTGCCGATGTTCGACGAGCCGTATTGCGCGATCGGAATGCCGTCGTCGGTGGCGGGCAGCAGGCCCGGCATGGAGTTGTTCCACAGGATCTCGCCGTCGAGCTTGGCGTAGACGAAACGATGCAGCTCATCGAGCTTGTCGAGCGTGATTGAGGCGTCGTGTTCCGCTGGCGTGATCAGTTCAATCAGCGCTTCCGAATAGTCGGTGGTCAGCGACGGATGCGTGAGCGCCGAGCCGAGCGCGTGCGGATGCGGTGTCATCGCGAGTGCGCCGTCGGGCGTCACGCGCAGGCTTTCCCGTTCGATGCCGCGCAGGCCGGTCGTCAGCGCGTCGCGCTGTGGGCCGGAGGCGAGCACGGACAGGCGGTGCGAAAGCAGGTCGGTCGTGCGGGAAGGTGTGGTGTTTGGCATTGATGCGAGTCGGACGTTGTCGGCCGCCATGTGCCGCTCAATTGAAGCTATGTGCGGTCGACAACATCCGGCGGAATTTTCAGTAGCGGGCACTTTAACATCTAGCCACGACCCCTGCTTGAGGCTACCTTGACCACCTCCCGGGCGGCTTTTGTCAGGTTGCTTCGGGATGCTGCGAGCCCCGCTTACTCTACGCCGCAAGCGCCTTGCCCGCGATCCGCGCTCGCCCCACTAGCGCGTTTGCGCTAGCCGCCGCGTGCCGCGCCCGCGCGGTCCGCTACCTCGTTCCACAGATGCATGGCCGCGTAGGCACGCCATGGACGCCAGGCGTCGGTACGCGCTCGCTGCTGGGTCGGCCGCTGCAGGGTTGGGTCGCGGGCGGCGATCGACTGCATCAGCACCAGGTCCCACGCGGGCCAGGCGTCGGCGTCGCGCCAGGCGCGCATCGCCACGTATTCGACGGTCCACGGGCCGATGCCGGGCAGCGCCAGCAGCGCGGCGCGCAAGGCGGCAGTGTCGACGGCGGCATGGCGGTCGAGCGGCACGGCGCCGCTTGCGACCGCCGCCGCCATGCCCTGCAGCGCCGCCACACGCTTGCCCGGCATGCCGATCTGCGCCATGTCCGCGGCGGCCAGGGCGGCCGGCGTCGGAAAGCGCCAGGCGGTGCGTTCGTGCGGGTGGTCCTCGATGCGTTGCCCGGCGCGCTGCACCAGCCGGCCGATGATCGTCGTGGCCGCCTTCACGCTGACCTGCTGGCCGACGATTGCCCGCACCACCAGTTCGAAGGCCGACCACGCCCCCGGCACGCGCAGGCCCGGCGCGGCTTCGATCAGCGGCGCGAGCCACGGATCGGCGGCGAAATGCGCGCCGATGGCTTTCGGATCCGCGTGCAGGTCGAACATCCGCGCAATCGGTGCGGCGAGCGCCTCGGCATGACGGCCGGCGGGGCCGTCGATGGTGGCGACGATACAACGCTTGCGCGGGTGCGGGCGGACCGTCAGCGTGCCGCTGTCGCCGGCCCAGTCGATGGCGCGGCGGTACGCGCCCTCCTCGACCGCTTCGACGCCGGGGGTGGCGCGCCCGCCGAAGAAGCGCAGGATACGCGGCCAGTCGAAGGGCGCCTTGAACGGTAGTTCGAGGACGGCGAGGTCAGTGGCAGTGCTCACGCGGCGTGATCCAGATTGGGGGTGGGCGGTGTGGATGATTTTGCCTTGCTTTTACCGGTGGCTGCGGTGGCCGCGACGACAGCATTGGCCTGAACCCGCAGCGGTGCGGCCGTATGCGCGGCACTCGCGTCCACACCTTCCACACCCGCGCGATGAGCCTCGGCATCGAGCAGCGCCGCCTTACGCGGCAGTCCCCAGCGATAGCCGGCAAGCGCCCCACCCTTTTGCACCACGCGATGACACGGAATCGCCAGCGCGACCGGGTTCGACGCGCAGGCACTCGCGACCGCCCGCACCGCGCGCGGCGAACCGACGGCCTCGGCGATATCCGAATAGCTGCGCGTCTCGCCGTACGGGATACGCCGCAGTGCGTCCCAGACACGCTGGCGGAACGCCGTGGCGTCGATATCGAGCGGCAGGTCGAAGCGCTGGCGGGTGCCGTGCAGATAGGCGTCCACCTGCGCGATAAACGGCGCGAGCCGGGCGGCGTCCTCGACCAGCTCGGCGTTGGCGAACTCGCCGCGCAACTCGGTGGCGAGCGCCGCGGCGTCGTCACCGAAGCCGATCTTGCAGATGCCCTTGGCAGTGGCGGCCACCAGCACGAAGCCGAGCGAGGTCGGCGCGCTGGCGTAATGCACGGTCAGGCCGGCACCTTTGCGCCGGTAGGCCGACGGCGCCATCCCCAGCTCGGTCGGTGCGCTTTCGTACATGCGCGACGGCGAGCCGAAGCCGGCGTCGACAGTGGCGCGCGTCACGTCCGTGCCGCGGTGGAGCGCCTCGCGCAGCGCCGCGCCGCGCTGGGCCGCCTGATACTGGCGCGGCGACACGCCCACGACGCGTTTGAACAGCCGTTGCAGGTGAAACGGGCTGACATGCACGGCGTCGCTCAACTGGGCAAGCGTGAGGCGCTGCTGCGGATCGGCGTCGAGCGCGGCGCAGGCGCGATTCACGATCTCGAGCTCGCGCGGCAGGCCGCCGGGCTGGCAGCGCTTGCAATCGCGATAGCCCGCGGTGCGGGCGGCGTCTGCCGTAGCGAAGAAATCAACGTTCTCACGACGCGGCTGGCGCGACGCGCACGACGGGTGGCAGAACACGCCGGTGGTTTTGACGCCGTAGAAGAAAGCGCCATCGGCGTGCGGGTCGCGCTGGGTCAAGGCGTCCCAGCGTTCGGCGTCGGTAGACCAGGCAGGTGTCACGGTACGGTTCATGATGTCCTCGAAAAGACGGTTTCGATGGTCACCAATGTAGTTTGCATGCCGACACACTACGCTCCGGTTCTTGCTCTGTCATTGCGCGGCCCATGCGGCGACGGGGGTTCTCGGGCCTGTCCAGCGCCAGTTTAGGGCCGGTTCAGCCTAGCTTTCCGGCCGGCTGCGACAAAACGCCACCGCATCGGGTTTTCCCTTAAAAAGTTATTGCGTCGCACCAACCCCGTGTGTATAGTAGTTCCTGTCTCCTCCATGTCTCCTCCTGATATGGATTCAGCCTGCTCCCTGAGAGCGGGCTTTTTTTTGCCTGTCGGTTTTGTTCCAGACCGCCGCTGACCGGGTCCGCGCTTCTTCCGCCGCCCGCCTCGCTCTTCGAGGTCGCCAGGCACCCCGCCTTTCTCCTACACTGCCATTGACCGGTAGAGAACAGTCCAAGGGGCGCCTTCCATGAAGATCCACATTCGCGAGATCGACCATGTTGTCATCCGGGTCGCCGATCTCGAATCCATCACTCGTTTCTACTGCGATGTGCTCGGCTGCAGCGTCGAAAAAGAACAGCGCGACCTCGGGCTGATCCAGTTGCGTGCGGGGCGCTCGTTGATCGATCTGCTCAAGGTGGGCGCGAAAATCGACCGGCCGGACAGCGGCACACCCGGCGAGGGTCGAAATATGGATCATCTGTGCCTGCGCGTCGAAGGGTTCGACGGCGAAGCGCTCAAGGCGCATTTGCAGGAGCGTGGCGCGCGGATCGGCGAGCTGGGCGTGCGTTACGGCGCCGATGGCTTTGGACCGTCGCTGTATCTGTTCGACCCCGAGGGCAATATGGTCGAACTGAAAGGGCCGCCGGAGGGGGCCGTCTGAACGGCCTGGCTAGCCGGAATTGCGTGTGAGGGGGCTTGAACCGGTGCGGGCGGTGTCCTGACCGTTTCGCCTCTCCGTCAACTAGGCGTTCGCCGGCGCCTTCAAAACGGTCCATTCGATCGGTACCGGATCTGCGTCGGCACTGCCGAGCCACGCGGCGCCGTCCTGCACGGTGCATTGCAGACGCATGGTCCGTTCGGCCAGCTTGCCGAGCGCGGCGCCGACGTCTTCGCCGAGCGTCCAGACCGTCACGTTACGCAGCCGATCCACCTTGTTGCGAATCCCCTGCCACCAGATCTCGGACGTGCGGCCGCCGTAGGCGATCACCACGACTTCGTTGGAGCGGCCGCTCGCCTTCGCGATGCGCCGTTCGTCGGGCTGGCCGACTTCGATCCACGTTTCGATCGCGCCGGTCAGATCCTTTTGCCACAGATCCGGCTCGTCGGCGTCCGACAGGCCTTTGCAGAACTCGAGGCGTTCCTGGGCGAACAGCGCGAACGCGGCCACGCGCACCATCATGCGTTCGTCGGTTTCCGACGGATGGCGCGCGATCGTCAGCGCATGATCGGCGTAGTAATGCCGGTCCATGTCCGCAATCTGCAGTTCTGCCTTGTAAATCGTCGATTTGAGAGCCATGCCAATCCAGGGGCCCGCGCCTGCGGACCGGACAGAGAAGGAATCGTCGGCAGCTCGCTGCCGCTTACCATGTTGTTTGTACATTGCTCGCTCCTGCACTGGGCTGCGGGCGGCGGCGTGAGGCAGCCTTGGGAACAAGGCAGCGAAACGGCGCCGGCCGGATTGCAGCCGCGAGGTAGCGAGGTCGGATCATGCACGATGGACGCCTGCGCTAGCGTGGCTGCTTCTGCAGCCACGAATGAGCATTTAACGTGCCACCGCTGGGTCGAAGGCCGCACCATACACGCCGACGGCCGCCGAGCGCAAGGCTTCCAGCACCATCGACGCCGCCGGCGACAGCAATTGCGCCTGGCGCGTGATGATACCGAATGTATCCATTCTGCACGGTAGATCCACCGGCATTCGCTTCAGCAAGCCGTACTGCTGGTACTCGCGCGCCACTTCGTCGGGCAGGACGGCGAGCATGTCGCTGTGGAGCAAAAGGCTCGAAATAGCCAAAAAGTTGTTCGTATTGACGACATTTTGCGGTGGATTGAGCCCAATCTGCGAAAACATCAGATCAAAACGGTGGCGCAATACGCTGCCGGGCGGGTGCAATACCCAGCTCGCGTCCACAACTTCGCGCAGCGTCAAATCTGTTTCATTTTCGAGAGGATGTCCGGTCCGGGCGACCACGCATAACGGCTCGTCCGCGAGCGGTTCGTAGCGGACTTCGGTTTTCAGCGGATCCTGCCGCTCGAGCACGCGGCCGATCATGATGTCGAGTTCGCCCTCCGCGACCTGCGCGAGCATGACGTCGGAGGTCTCGACCTGTAGCCAGATCTGCAATTGCGGATAACGCTCTTTCACGCTGGCGATAGCGCGCGGCACCATGGTCGCGGCCGCCGCGGCGATCACGCCGATCCGCACCTGCCCGGTCAGGCCTGCGCGCAGCGCCGATATCTCGTCATGCGCATGACTGAGGTTCGACAGCACCATGCGCGCGTGGCGAATCATCACTTCGCCGTAGAGCGTGGCGCGCATGCCGTGCGGCGTGCGGTCGAACAGGCTCACGCCGAGCATGTCTTCGAGCTCTTTCAGCAGGCGCGACGCGGCGGGCTGGGTGATGCCGAGCGAGTCGGCGGCGCGCCGGACGTTGCCCTCCTCCTCCATTGCCGCCAGCAGCAGCAATTGACGCGTCTTGAGCCGCGCGCGCACGAACCAGTTGGAATTACTACGTGTCATGGGTGTCCCGAGATCGCGGCTCATTGCCGTCTGCGTGCAGCGGATTCGATGATGCCATACCCGAATTGATATCCGGAATAAGGGAAAACGGGGTGGAGTGTTATCTCGGCGGCAGAATGGCATTCGTGCGGCGTGTGGATGCCGGCCGCCGTTTGCTACGACGGGGATTGTTGCTGGGAGATAAACAGGAAGCGAAGCAGATATATGGCAGTCCGTATCAGCGCTTTTTCGTCTCGCGGACTGAGTAAAAATAAAACGGCCGGGCAATTGCCCAGCCGTTTTCATTTACGTCGATGGATGACGCAGGATTTTAACCACGCGTATTCATCACCGGACGTCTTTAAGGCGCCTGGCGTAGCGTTCAATCGGACGAGGTTTTAAAACCTCGTCGTAGCCTCGCTACTGCTTGATGAAGCGATCGTTAGCCCAAAGGCCTTGCGTGTCGCTATTGCCAGCATTGACGAATTCGACATCATGTCCGACCACGCGCACGACGCGGAAACTCGAATTCTCCGGAGTCGAGAGGCACTGATAGCCGGAGAAGAATTCCTGCATCTGCTGCTGTTCGCCGGCCTGGGCGTGCTGATCGGCGGCGTCGAGTTTATCCTTCGACAGGCAACCATACGCGTTCGGCTTGAACTGGATGGTTTGCGCCGGCTTGATCACGCTATCCTGGGCCTGCACCGCAGACGCGGCGGCCAATGCCGCCACGGCGAAAAGAAGAGCGACCTGCTTTTTCATATTTGCCTCCGTGCGGGTTATTACTCAGGTTAGCTATGTATTTAACTTCTAGGTTGAACCCGCATCTTGCACTTTAGAAGAAGCTGAGCCGACGACAAGCACATCTTGTGTGCGCTCGCAACAGTGGCGAATTGTCGCACCTGAGATGACAGCGCTTTAAAGGCCATGACGCGACGGGAAGCAGCCGTTTTATGACGGATTCCTTAAAGTCGCAAAGGGCGCTTCGCTTTAACAGTCAAAGCTTCGCGGCATTCATGCGCGTAAACGAGTACATCTAATTAAGCGACTTAATATGAATTTAAAACGGCTTGATGCGCCGCACACAAAGTCATTCAACAGATAATTGAAAAAGCAGCAGATATGGGGCTAGTTGCAGAATAAAAACGGTGCCAGGTCTTGTTGACGTCGTTCGGACGAGGCCGCCGCGTCGCAAGAAAAGTTGCTTGCAGTCGCCGAAAGTTCGTGGATAAATCAGGCGACTTTCTGGAGACTTCCTCATGACGCTTGCCCATTGGCTTCCCTTTGCGATCGCTTCGGCGATTCTGGTTGCAATCCCCGGCCCGACCGTGCTGCTGGTCATTTCGTACGCGCTCGGCCACGGCCGCCGCTTTGCGCTGGTCACGACCGCCGGTGTGGCGCTCGGCGACCTGACCTCGATGACGGCCTCGATGCTCGGGCTCGGCGTGATCCTCGCGGCATCCGCTGCGCTGTTTACGGCGCTGAAGTGGGTCGGCGCGGCCTATCTGATCTATCTCGGCATCAAGCTGTGGCGCGCGCCTGCGCAGACGCCGGATACGCCGGATACGGCCGAGACGCGCACCAGCCGGATCTTCGCGCACGCCTTTGCGGTGACCGCGCTCAACCCGAAGAGCATCATTTTCTTCGTCGCGTTCGTGCCGCAGTTCATTGATCCGCACGTGGCCGCCACATCGCAGATCGTGGCTTTCGAGGCGACGTTTGTGCTGCTCGGCACCCTGAATGCGTTCTGCTACGCGATGCTGGCCTCGGCTGCGCGCCGTGCGATCCGCAGTCCGCGGGTGCAGCGCGTCGTGAATCGGACCGGCGGCACCCTGCTGATCGGCGCGGGTATTTTCGCCGCGACCTGGAAGAAGGCGTCGGCCTGAGCATCGCTCGCGGTTGGTTGGTTGGGCAGCGGCTTTGCGAGCGGCGCAGCCAAGCGTGACGTGAAGGCGCGTGAGCCGGGCGCCGCGTCAGTCGCCGCGCTTGTAGGTCGCGAAGAACTCTTGCTGGAACAGGCACATGCGCAAGGCGTTATGATACTTGCCGTTGCCAAAGAACTCCTCGATCAGTTCCGCTTCGTGCTTGAAGCCGCATTTCTCGTAGACGTGGATCGCGGCGGCGTTCGACGTGTCGACGATCAGGTAGATCTTGCGCAGATTGAGCACTGAAAACGCGTAGTCGATCGCGAGGCGCGTCGCGATGGTCGCGTAGCCACGACCCTGCGCCTGCGGGGCGATGATGATCTGGAATTCGCCGCGCCGGTGGATGTAGTCGAGCTCGATCAGCTCGACCAGACCCATTGTTTCGCCGGCGTTATCGACGGCGACAAAACGGCGTTCGCGCTGATCGTGTACGTGCTGGTCGTAGAGCTGCGACAGTTCCGAAAACGTTTCATAGGGCTCTTCGAACCAGTAACGCATGATCTTCGCGTTGTTGTTCACTGCGTGCACGAAGCGCAGATCGTCGCGCTCCAACGGCCTTAAGGTGAGCTTGGCATCGCGTTCAATGGTCATGAGATTCCCCTTGGGATTGATTGGTTTTAGATTGCGCCGGATTGACCGTGTTGTGTCGAAAACGGCAGGCCCCACGACATGGCCCATGATGTCCGGCGAGTCAGGGTTAGTCCTGGCGCGGGCCCTGGGGTTCAGCAACCAGGGGTCCGATACAGCGGCGCAGCGCCCGCCCGGTGAGGTGTGGCAAGGGTCTTGCAGGGTCAGGGCGTCGCTTTGTCGCAGACCGGGGCCGGATGCTTATGCGCGCGCGGGCACACACCGGGCACGAGGAGTGCGCCTACAATGCAATCAAGGACTGGCCGATAGGAGGATGCTGTGATGGAGCACCTGATACTAGGCGCGTTTCTGGTCGTGCCGCTGCTGATAGTCGCGTTCCTGTTCTCCGATGAACTGTGGCAGGAACATCTCCAGCGCGCGCAGAAAGACCACCCGCGGCATATCGATTGGCATCATCCGTTGCGCAGTCTGCTGCATCGTCATTGAGGTCTTTCGACGTACGTCACGGTCATAAGCGGCGCGCCGCCTCGTCGCCAAGCTGCGCACGGATGCGTTGCGCGAGGGCTTCGAGCGTCGCCTGCGGGGCCATTTCGCGTGCATGCATGCGCAGCGCCTGACCTTCCCAACGCGGGATCACGTGAAAGTGCACATGCGCGACTGTCTGGCCCGCTGCCGCACCGTTGAACTGGCCGATAAACATTCCATCCGGTTGCAGCGCCGCGCGTAGCGCCACGGCGATTTTCTGCGTCATCCGCATGCAGGCCACCGTCGCGGCATCGGAGAGTTCGAAAATCTCCGCAGCGGCTTCTTTCGGCACCACCAGCACATGCCCGTCCGACTGCGGCATCAGATCCATGAAAGCCAGCGTGGCATCCGTCTCGGCGACCTTGATGCACGGTAGTTCGCCGCGCAAAATTCTGGCGAACGGGTTGCTCTCGTCGTACTTCATGGCGTTCCTCCGGGTTCTGATTTGTCCGTTTTTGTGGCGTTTGTATCAGCGCAAACGGGATTTTTCACCGCCGCATCATGATGCGAGTCCGCGTCCGGCGCAAGCAGACGGGCGCGGCAGCCTCACCGTATCCGATGGCGCGCCTCGCCGCCGCTTACGCCGGTAATACCTCGTTACCACTTGCAGCATCTGTTTCTGCGCTTCGCGCTCACAATCCGCCGAATGTACTTACATGACCTGATGGCGGAAAAATAAAATGCGAAAAATTGCGGCAGCAGTGTTGATGGTCGGCGGCCTGGCCGTCGCGGGTCAGGCTTCGGCTCATGACGGCGGCGCCATTGTCGGCGCGCTGCTGGGCGGCGCGGTGCTGGGTGCGGTGGTCGGTTCGGCGTTGAACCCGGCGCCGCCGGTCGTGTATCAGGCGCCGGCTTACGCGCCTGTCTACCAGGCGCCGGTTTATGCACCGGTGTACCAACAGGCACCCGTCTATGCAGGGCCCCCGCCCGGATACTGCTATGACCAGTATCAAGGCGGGTACGTCGCATGCGGTCCGGCACCGGCGGGGCCCTACGGCTATGCGCCGCCGCCGCAACCGGGTTGGTAAGCGTCTGGGCGCGTAAAGCGTCCGCGCTAGTGGTTTCACTCCATGGGATATGCCCGGGTGCGGTGCACGGGCACTAAAGTTTGCGCAGAACAGGCCGACATCCTGGCAATGAACGACGAACATTCCATCCCCTTCGGGCCGGGACATCCGCAGTATCTCGAGGCGCGAGCCCTCGCACTGAGCATCGCGGCAATCCGCAAAGCTCAGGGCAAGAGGAATCCGGTCGATTACGCGGTGGGCTCACCCGACTGGGAAACTGCGGACGAAGACTTCGCGCGCGACGTTTTGCGGATACTCGGCGGCCGATAAGCCGCCGACCATTGCCGCACAGCGGGGGCACGCGTACCGCCCGCTTTGCGCGCGCCAACGTTTGCGCGTGCCATCAATGCCGGTGACGCATCCAGTCCACGTGATGCGTATCGAGCCAGCGCTCCCGACGCCCTTCCTGATCGCCGTCACGATGATGGTAGTGAGCGACAGCCCACAGCGCGACGCCCACCACAGCCATTACGAGTGGCCCCAGCAAATAAGCCATTACCGATTCAGTCATGAGACCCTCCGTCGAGGTCGCGACCGCTATCACAGACGATGGCTGTATTTTAGGCGATAGCCGAGGGTAAACGGGTGCTTTAGCGCGAGGGCATTCGCGTGTGTGGGGTCGGTCTTCCAGCATCGAACCGCCAAAGTTAAGCGGATTCTTGGTTTGCCTTCGCACATTCGCGTGCGCCGGCCTGCGGCAGGATGCGTGTGCGCGACGCCGGTCCCCGGATAGCGCGTGTGAGTGATACGCCGAAACCCTTCGCCCGCCTTGCGCGGGCTTTCTTTTGTGCGGTGAAGACGTGTGGACTTGCCTTTGCTGCAGGCAGCAGGATTGCCGTCCTGGTAATTGGACACTCGCCTGTCAAAAGCCCCGGCTGCGATCTAAGATGAATCTCAGGGCATACCGACGAGAGGCAGCCATGGACGAGACAATGGTGGGCGTCGCAATGGGATTCTCCGTGCTGCTGATTGCCACCTTGCTGGTCGTCGGGCATTACCGGCGCGAGCATCTTCGGCAACGCATGATTCGGGCGATGCATGGGCGTCGCTTGCACGATTTCACTCGCCCGCGGCATTGACGGGATTTGTCAGCGCAGGCGCGTAGCCGGCCAACGCCATCACCGGATGTTGTGCTTCTCGAACCACTTGATCAGCCGATCGCGGTTCAGATGGGTCGCCCGTATCGCCGTGCCGAAGACGATCAGGATGGTCGCCATCGAAATGGCCAGCATTGACTCGGTCATGGCTGCCTCCCCAAGCATGCAACCTTGCTTGCAGTTTAGGCGTCCATAAACCGGTGAGAGAGCCTCAAGCCGTCGAATTTCGCGCTGCCGTTTCGCGTTGGCGAACGGGAAACAAAAAGGCCGCCAAATCGGCGGCCAGAAAATGGTACTACATGCGCGGGGGATCACGCACGGGACAGACTCTAAGCCATACCCAATGCGGTGGCGGCTTGTGCGCCGCATCGGTCTGAGATTTGTCGGATTCAGACTGCATTGGTTTTACGAGTCGCACCCCTGAAACGGCCACGCTAGCGTGAGACGGATTATTTGGGATGTCTAACGGTTGCGCGAAGATCGCATGCTTCGCAAAGCGTCTGACGAAAGGTCTCGGACTGCTTTCTTGTGGACTTCAACCTGGTTGGTCTACGACGGAACGGTGCTTTCGATGGGGCCGGTCGGCACCGCTCGACTGACCTGCGCTATGGATGCCACCAAGGAATTCTAGGGTTTATACCTAGTTTAAGAACAATACCTTCCAGGCAGGGTGCTTAATCTTAAGCGCTCACTTACCTAGACTGTCCTTACTGGCTACGAACAAGGGTGCTCGTAGCGGGACAAGAACAGAATCTCGAGGTAAGTCATCATGAAATCGCTGATCCAAGCTGTTGTCGTTGCTGCCGCATTGGCCGCTCCGGTCCTGTCGTTTGCCCAATCGAATGCGCCTGTCACCCGTGCTCAGGTACGCACCGATCTCGTCCAGCTCGAAAAGGCCGGCTATCGCCCGGGCGACGATGACATCCATTACCCAGCAGCCGTGCAGGCCGCAGAAGCCCGCGTGGCCGCACAGAATGGCGCCGCGAGCGGTTACGGCGGGGTGGCGAACGGTGTGTCGCAGTCGGGCGGCAGCCGGGTTTCGGCTGCGGACTGGAATGCCATGTATAGCCGTCCGTAACTGGCTTTAGCGGATGCTCGGGTATGAGTGAAGCATAACCTAGCGAAAACGTCTCATTTCATTTACTGGAGACGTTTTGCTGGTTGATTGAGAATATCTGTGTACCAAAAGTGGGATCCTGCACGATGCCCGTGATTCGGCTAGGCATCGTGCGAAGTGAGGCGCCTTCAAACTCTGCGTCGTCGCCGCTCGGGTTCTACGGATGGACTCTCCGGCGGAACCGCTGCGATTTGCGCATCGACGAAATCCGCCCATCGTTGCAATACGCTGCGCTGCTCGTCGGCGCAGTCCGCTTGCTCGGTCGTATGCGCGGTCTCTTTGCCGGCGCGCGCAAGGGCCATTTCGATTGCCTCGGCCGCTTGACCCATCTCCAGCAGATGAGTTGCCGCGGTACGGCGAAAGTCGTGCAGAACGAAGTGTTCCACTTCCAGCCCGAGCGCCTTGACCGCCTGGTTCAGCGTGCTCTTCGCGATAGGACGATCCTCGCCTCTGACGGTCGGAAACACGAAGGTCCGGCTGCTCTTCATCTCTCGCAACTCGCGCAGCATCGCAACCGCCTGCCGCGGCAAATACACCCAATGCTCGCGGTCGCTTTTCATGCGCGTCGCAGGGATCTTCCATAGCGCAGACCTGAGGTCGAACTCGGCCCACGTGGCTTCGATCAGCTCGGACTTGCGGACCATCGTCAGCACGAGCAGATGCAATGCGAGCTTGAGCGGTCGACGGATGCCCGATGCGCTAATCGCACGTAACGTGGTGCCGATTTCGCCGGGCGTGAGCACGCGGGTCCGGCTGTCCTGCGTTGCGATGAAGCGCGCCGGCACGACCGCCGCCGGGTTGCTGGTGGCGAGTTGCCGGCCGATCAGGAATTCGTAGAGTCGCTTGATGACGTTGCGCGTGTGGAGCGCCATCTTCGGGGAGCCGCGCTTCTTGATCCGGTCGCAGATCGCGACGATATCTTCCGACGTCACGCCGCTAATCGGCTTGTTGCCGATGGCTCGTAGCACGTCCTTGTCGAGCGCGCGCCGGGTGGTCCGTTGATACTCTTCGGACTTGCTCGCCATCGCCACCGTCATGTAGAGCTCGGCGGCGTCGCGCAGAAGGTCGATGCGCTTTTCCGCGCCGCGATCGCGCCGCGCAGTGGCCGCCGGCGACACACCGGTCGCGACCATTTCGGCGTATTTCCGCGCCCGCTCACGCGCGACGCGCAGCGAAATCCGCTTGTAGTCGCCGATGGTGGTGAGCGGCTGGCGTTTGCCGTCGAGCGTGTAGCGAAAGCGCCATATCTTGTTGCCGGTTGGCATGATCTCCAGCACCAGACCGTTGCCGTCGGCGATGGAGTAGCGGGTTGCGCGGGGCTCCATCGCGCGGATTTGGGCTTCGCTGAGGGGAGGGACGGTTTTGGGCATGCTGGCGGTGTTGGTACACAGGGTGTGTGAAATGGTGAAAATTCAAATCTGTGTACCAAAGATTGAGGCTTATTCAAGCGTCAAAGTATAGCGGAATTTGTTATTTTATTCCGTAATTTCAGCCTTATTGCTGATCCTTGCCGCCAGCATATTGCGAGAAGTCACGTACCGACTCAGAAACCAATCAAAATCACTCCCAGTTGATCGATCTTGGGAGCATGCCAGGTGGTCGAACGTCAGATCTAGGATCGGCGCCATCACCGATGGTAAATCGGTCGGTTCGGCGGACGCAGTCCAGATCAGATCAGATAGCATTCCTGAATTTACGGACTACGACTTCTCGAAACCTGTCGATCCGAACGGCTTGCTGTCCAGCGGACCCTGATCAGAGGAGTATTTTCGGAAACACTGAAAATTTTGGTACACAGGATATGAAGAATGGCCGAAATACCATTTTGTGTACCAAACAGAGCAGGCCGTTTAGGCCCCCTGTACGAGGTGCTAATCCGTCGTCTTTTACCGACAAGAATGGCCTATTGTAGATTTTTGTCTGTGGCCGTCGCGCGTCCCGTTACTTCCCAATACAAAAACGGCTAAAAATCACCCCCAAAAGATCATCCGACGTGAACTCCCCCGTAATCGAGTTCAGCTGCTCCTGGGCAAGCCGCAGTTCTTCCGCGAACAGATCAAGCGCCTGGGCATTCTGATCGGCGTGTTGCGCGGCCGTCGCAAGATGCTCCTGCGCTGCGCGCAGCGCAATCAGATGCCGCTCGCGTGCGAGGTACACGCTTTCCGCACCGGCCTGCCAACCAGCAATTCGCAGCAATTCCGCCCGCAGCAACGCGATACCATCGCCCTTCTTTGCCGACAGCCGCACTTCGCGCAGATCCACTTCCTCGGCTTCATCCAACGCGCGCACGGCAGGCGCGATGTCCGTCAAATCCGTCTTGTTCATCACACGCACCACCGGCACACCAGCAGGAAAACGCGCCGCAATAACATCATCCTCAGCGTTCATTCCCGTGCGGGCGTCGAGCAGATGCAACACCACGTCCGCGCGCTCAATCTCGTTCCACGTGCGCTCGATGCCGATCTTTTCCACCTCGTCCTCGGTTTCCCGCAGACCGGCGGTGTCGATCACATGCAAGGGGATCCCTTCGATCTGGATGGTCTGCGCGACCTTGTCGCGCGTCGTGCCGGCGATCGGCGTAACGATGGCCAGCTCGGCGCCCGCGAGCGCATTCAGCAGAGACGACTTGCCAACGTTCGGCTGCCCCGCCAGCACCACCGAGAGCCCCTCGCGCAGCAACGCGCCCTGACGCGCCTCGTTCAGCACATGAGCGAGCTGCTCGCGGATCCGAGCGAGCTTGCCGCGCGCATCGGCGGCTTCGAGGAAGTCGATTTCCTCTTCAGGGAAGTCGAGCGTAGCTTCGACCAGCATCCGCAGCGTGATGACCTCTTCGACCATGGCGTGAATGTCGCGCGAAAACGCGCCCTCCAGCGAGCGGCCCGCCGAGCGCGCGGCGGCCTCGGTGCTGGCTTCGATCAGATCGGCCACCGCCTCGGCCTGAGCCAGATCGAGCTTGTCGTTGAGGAACGCGCGGCGAGTGAATTCGCCGGGTTCCGCGAGCCGCAGTCCAACCGCGCGGCCCGCGTCGATGCAGCGCTGCAGGACCAGTTGCAGCACGATCGGCCCGCCGTGGCCTTGCAGCTCGAGCACGTGCTCGCCGGTGTACGAATTCGGCGCCGGAAAGTACAGCGCGATGCCGCGGTCGAGCGCGTTACCGGCCGCATCGAGGAAGGGCACATAACTCGCATGACGCGGCGTCAGAGTTTGACCGGTGAGCGCCTGCATCAATGGCTCCGCTGCTGCCGCGCCGGCCCGCCCGAACGAAATCCGGACCACGCCGATTCCGCCACGACCGGGCGCAGTGGCAATGGCGACAATGGGATCGGAGTCGGTGGCGAGCATGGAATTGGGCGCGAGAACAGAGAGAGCAGTAAGAACGGAAGACCCCGCTAGGGGCGCGAGGCATTGTAACGCGAGCGGTCCGGCTGGCTCCCGCGTGGCCGGCGAATCAGACTTTGGGACGTTTTCTCGGACAAATAAAGATTTATCTCAACTACGATAAGATAACTCTAGGAGTGAATGCGACTGCCGATGCGGCCGCGATGCGTGAGATGCCCACCACAAAAGGAAAAAAGCGCATATTGACGAAATGGCGCGACGCTTTATCTGGCGCTCATCTTGGGCTAAAAGTAGCTTAAATGCGTGAAATTATCGCCTAAACGGTTGACCACTGTTGGAGCGCCGGATTGCACAATTTGGCCCATGCCGACATCCAAAGAAAAACTAGCGTTCGCCAAGAGGCTGCAGGACCAGATTGCCCGGAAGAACGTCAAGGGCGGGACTCAGCTCGCCAAAGAATTCAATCTGCTGCATCGGGGCGAAGCGCCCGTTTCGCCGCAGACCGCGCACAAGTGGCTGACGGGCCGAACCATTCCCACGCCGGACAAATTGCAGACACTCGCCGACTGGCTGGGTGTGGGCATGCACTGGCTCCATTATGGACCGCCGCCGCCGGTGGGCGTCAAAGCCAAGCCGCTGGCGCCGGGCGAGAAATACCCGTTGACGCCGGAGGCGATCGAGCTCGCTTCGAAGATCGAGGCGCTGGACCCGAAAGACCGCCATTTCCTCGAGGAGTTTGTCGACCGCCTGTACGACACCGGCAAGGAATAGCCCCTCGCGCGTCGCCTTCAACCGCTTTCTAATTGCCCATTAAAAAAGCCGCCCGGCGTAAACCGGGCGGCTTTTTTACAGCTTGCTGCGATGAGGATGCGTTGGCGGGTGACTCAGCACCCGCTCGTCCGATCAGGCCGTAGCCTTGGTCTTCGGCTTGCCCATCATCCGCGTGATGTAGTACTGCTGGGCGATCGACAGCACGTTGTTGACCACGTAGTACAGCACCAGACCGGCCGGGAAGAAGAAGAACATGACCGAGAACGCGATGGGCATGAACATCATCATCTTGGCTTGAACCGGGTCCGGCGGCGTCGGGTTCAGACGCGTCTGCAGGAACATCGAGACGGCCATCAACACCGGCAGGATGAAGAACGGGTCTTGCTGCGACAGATCGTGAATCCACAGAATCCACGGCGCGCCGCGCATTTCCACCGACGACAGCAGCACCCAGTACAGCGAGATGAACACCGGGATCTGGATCACGACCGGCAGACAGCCGCCGAACGGATTGACCTTCTCGGTCTTGTACAGCTCCATCAGCGCTGCGTGCATCTTCTGCGGATCGCCCTTGAAGCGTTCGCGCAGGGCTTGCATGCGCGGCGTGATCGCCTTCATGCGTGCCATGGACTTGTAGCTGGCCGCCGACAGCGGGAAGAACACGGCCTTGATCAGCAGCGTGAGCAGCACGATCGACCAGCCCCAGTTGCCGACATAGCTGTGGATCTTCTCAAGCAGCCAGAACAGCGGCTTGGCGATAATCGTCACCCAGCCGTAGTCCTTCACCAGTTCCAGGCCCGGCGCGATGCCTTCCAGCATGCGTTCTTCTTCCGGACCGGCGAACAGCTTCGCCGACACGTCAGCCGATTGACCCGGGGCGATGGTCGGCACCGGTTCCTTCACACCCACGCGATACAGCGTCGGATCAAGCTTCTCGACATAGATATCGCGCTTGACGCCTTGCTGCGGAATCCACGCTGTCGCGAAGTAATGCTGGACCATCGCGATCCAGCCGTTGTCGGCCGAGGTCGCATAGTCCTGCTTGTTCTTGTCGACGTCGCTGAACGTCATCTTCTGGAAGTGGTGCTGATCCGTGTAGACAGCCGGTCCGATGAACGTGTGCGAGAAGCGCGGCGTTTCCACCGGCTGGCTATCGCGCACCAGTTCCATATAGACGGTCGGCGTCACCGGCGTCGAACCCACGTTTTCGATCTTCGTATTGACGCCGATCACGTAGCTGCCGCGCGTGAACGTGTACGTCTTCACGACCTTCACGCCACCCTTGACCGGCGACTCGAAGCTGAGCGAGAACGACTTGGCGTCGCCCGTCAGATCGTGCGGCTGGCCGGCAACCGGCGTGTAGATGTCCGTGTGGTTCGGGAAATCGCCGCCCAGCAGACCCGTGCGCGCCAGATACGTATGATCGGCGGTGTGGTCGAACAGGGTGATGACGAGATCCGGCTGGTTACCGTTGCCCTTGTTGATCAGCGACAGCTTCGACAGCGTACCGCCGCGCGTGTCGATCTCGCCGCTGTAGACGTCGGTCGTGAACGGGATCAGTTGGGCCTGGGCTGCGGGCGCGGCGCCCGGAGCGGCGGTGTTCGTCGCCGGCAGGTCGGCGGGTTGGGTTCCCGGCGTCGTGGTGCCCGGTGCTGCGCTAGCCGCGGTCTGCGTCTGCGTGGCGCTCGGGAAGAACATCGACGGGCGTCCGTGGTCGCGCTGCCAGTTGTCGAACAGCATGACCGCCGACATGAAAAATATGACCCATAGGACGGTGCGTTTGATATCCATGCGTTGTCTCAGTGTCGATGGAACGGCGCGTCAGCGCTTTTCAGAAGTGGGAGGCGGGACAAGATCGATGCCGCCCGCCGAAAACGGGTGGCAGCGGCAAATACGCCTGGCGGCGAGATAAGTCCCGCGCGCGGCGCCATGATACTGGATTGCTTCGCGCGCGTAATCAGAGCAGGAAGGGTAAAAACGGCACCGGTTGCCGAGCA
>Ga0116227_10003519_pt1 | contig 34702 bp, 22 predicted proteins | sample S1TSphgellanicum_FD_89693 | JGI IMG/M metagenome (GOLD analysis project Ga0116227, IMG submission 89693) | Host-associated microbial communities from peat moss isolated from Minnesota, USA - S1T2_Fb - Sphagnum magellanicum MG | ecosystem: Host-associated > Plants > Peat moss > Unclassified...
CACGAACCTCACAATTCTGTGGGTTGTTGAGCAGCTCAAATTGCTCTGTTGTCCACTTGAACCAACGCATCAGAAACACCCGCATGGTTACTCCATGTGAAACAATGACAAGATTGAGATCAGCTGACTTGTAACTCAGGCCAACCAACAAGTCCCTGAGTTGTTGGGTTTAGGGTTTAGGGTTTAGGCCTGAGTTGGTTGGCCTGAGTTAACTAATGAAATCATCCCCAGTCATGCTTTCTTTTTCATTGACTCATGCCTTTCCCCGCATTGATTCATGCCTACTAAATTGCCTTGTGCATGTTATAAATTTACTTCATAATGTACCCCAAACCCAATTGAGTCCATATGTAGTCCTTCAAATTTTGTGGCATACATGAAACATACATAGACATCTAGATGGTGAATTTTAGGTGACATGCACCATGGTGCGATCCCCACTTGTTTATGTGTGTGCATGATGATAAAATGTTATTTTGGCAACCTCAGGCCAAGTGTGTAGTCGCTTGATTGAAAAATGGGCCAAACAATTGCACTTTATAGATCTTTCATGGTTTGGGTCTCCACGGTGGTCTTTCGGCCCATACCCACATTGATACTTACAAAATGAACACCCAATTACTTAAAATGCAACAAATTGGAGTGACATACCATGTAACAATGCCAAATTATTAGGAAGAGATCAAATTGCATTATATGAATAAACTTGAGGTGATTTTTGTTTGATGTTTGCTTGACATCCATTTGTGGATGTAAGTTTTTGTGCTTATTCCATTCAACCAAGGTTTGAACATCCCTTCAATCACTTCCAATTTTTTTTGACATATGAACATAGGGGATATATGCGAACTCAATGCACTAGTAATAATCCACCAAAATGCAACCACGACATTTACGACTACATGTGACTTGTAGTTGTTTGTGATTAGTTTTGGGAGTATTTGCAACTATAAGATCAAATTTCAATTATTTTGGTCACTATTACAATTATGTTATAACTATTGATAATTTCATCCTATGAGTTGGATGGTTTTTAAGTCTATTTTCATCCATGAATAGGTTAATATGTCCCATTACTCACAATAGTTGTCAAGTTAGTCGCACTTGTAAAAGTATTCTATGGTCACTTAGGGGTATATTTTTATGTATGTATTAAAATTATATTTAAGACATATTACCCATACAAATTTTTTTTTCCATATATCACTTACACACACACACACACATAATGCTCATATATTGAATCATATACAAGATCTAAAAAATTGTTATTTCAATTTTTTAAATTATTATTTGAATTCTGAAAATTGGTAATAAGAGTTATAACAAATGAAATAATGACAAAAGTAATAATGACAAAATAGCTAGCCACTAGCTACATTGATAATTTAGTAGAAATAATAAAATAATTAATTAGTGTAGCTAATAGCTACACTAATAATAATATTATCATATTATATATATTAACTTTTATTAATTATAATAATAGACATAGTTAGGAGATAATTGAACAAAACCTACCCTAGGTACCTAATTTAACCTAACCTAACCTAACATAGTTAATTAATTAATAATTGTTAGTTAGTATATAGTTGTTAGTACATGCGACTAAATTACAACTAAATTGCAATTAAAAACTTGTCCCATATTTTTTGTCTTTGTTTTTAAGTTTGGAAACTATATAACGAAGTGCATTAGAACATTGAAAATACACAAAACATTAAAACCTAATGCCATTTGGATGAGTTTAAAATCAAATAAATTTGACTTTTAAAAGTTAAACTTGAAATAAAATAAGATTTAAAAACCTAACCTACTTCTTAGTTTAGGCCTATTTAATTACCTACTAAACCTAAACCTACCTACACTAGGTAGGTAAGAAAAGTTGAGTAGATAAGTAAATAGGTTACCTATTAACCTACCTATGTGGACTATTTTAGGCCTAGGTACCCTAGGCCTCCCTAGGCTACCTATACATTGCCACATGTCTCCTTGTAATTTGATAAAAGAATATCTTACTAATTTTCACATGTCACCCTGTAATTTGATCAAAAAATTAACTTACAAACTATCACATGTCCTCCTTTAATTTGCCAAAAATTACATCTCACTAGTTTAAGCTAGGTCTGACATGCCACATGTCACATTGACATTCGTTTTTTTTTTAACACATGGCACAACGAAAGGTCCAACCAATTTATTTGCATGTTAGTTGCATGGCAGTTGCATAGACCATATGTTTCACATACAAATGAAACCATATATGTTGATTTTGATTTCATCTATTGTCTATAATCAAGGATGCATGCAACTTGTCGAAAGCAACTAAGAGATTTTTAGTTGCATATGATGCAAGTGACTAAAAAATAGTTGCATAAGCCAATCATAAAAAACCATTTTTTTTCTAATGATGGCTCCTTTATTTTGGCCTCCATGTTTAAACCCACTTTTTCACACCAAGTCCACATTGGAGATAGGTGACCTTATGAGATTTTGGATCTTGATTGATCAAGACAATGGAATTTGCCCCATGTTTTGAATTGCAAAAAAAGTGGCCCAACAAGAGTAGATGCCCCCTATTTCATGTGAACATTCTTGAATCTTGATATATTGACCCATATCGACATTTCAAAGCAATTAGAAAGCAATACCTTCACATATTCCATAACCCACCATACTTGTGTGTAGTCCAAATTGGCACAATTTAATGCCCAAATAATCATTTACAATTTTTTTTTAAAAATTAGTTTCTTGACATATAGTTTCTTACTTTGGCAAATTGAAACCCTACGAGAAAAAGACAAAATAGTATCATTACTTGGTATATTACAAGTTATATCCACCTTCTGCCAATAGGGATCCAACCTTTGATGCACTAACGGAATAACCAACTTTAACAAAGGCCCTTTAACATACACTTGCAAATTAAACCCCAAAAAAAATGTTGGAAAAAAAATGAAGAAAAACACCCAATTTTATAAATAACTAATTGTGAAAAAAAAAATCAAATTAAAAAACTTAAATGAGACATGGAGGAAATATTTGTGATACCTTTTATCAAATGGGAGTTGTTTTCCTTCTCCTTAACAATAAAAAGAAATGAATTGGACTCATTCCATACATGTCCCCCAAAGTGAAGAAAATGCCAAATCCTATTTAAATTTTTTTTGTTTTATATTTAATTAACAATAAAATATTTGTTTGCCTTAAACATGTAGCGTCATAAAAATTTGGGAGCACCTTCTAAACATTCTTATGTGCATATTATGGGAAAATTTAAAATAATCCCATTTGGGCCTTCAGTTGTGCATTATGCATTAATTGGGTCAAAATGAAGGTGGATTTGTAAGAGATCACCAAACACAACACTCGCGTTTGTTCCATCATGCAATACCCACATCCATGTATCGCACCTTACTTCAATTTTGTTTTGATCATGCAATATTGGTAAGACAACCATAAAAACAATCTCAACATCTAAACCTTATATGCAATATCCTCATCTTAGGTGGTTGCAAGCAATATCCTCATGAAAGTGCTGGCAAATGTTTTAATCATGGCCTTACATATCCCTTTGAGAAACAAATTTTCTTTCAATACCCTCATTTGATTTCTTTTGACATTGTTCTCTTGATAGTTCAAGGGTTGGTTGGAATGATGACAAGGCAAGTAAGTGCACTCAAGTAGGTTGGGATTGGTAAGTACCTACCTAAAGGGCTAGTAGGTAGGAAGGTGGAAGGGAGGGGAAACAACCTACTTGGTGGATTGCAATATCCTCATTGGTTGTCATTGACATTGCTTTGGTGAAGGTTTAGTGTGTAAACAGATGGGTAGGTAGGTGAGTAGATGGGTGGATAATTAGGTAAGTGAGAGAGAGAGAGAGAGAGAGAGAGAGTAGGCCTTTTTGTTGCATTTTTTCTCCCTGCCTTAGACAAATTCCATACATGGGCAGCACCTATCCTAGTAGCTTGTCCCTAAAATGAACCTTAGGATGTTTCTTAAGCATTTTAGAAGAGCCAATTGGGTGGCCTCCACATGCCCCAAGGGATGCTTCTTAGTTTTTGAAGGGTGGGAAATTGAATTCCTATCAAGTTCCCAAATAGTTTCTATCAAATTCCTCTTGTTCCTATCAATAACTCATCAAAATCCTTTTGTTCTCATTGAGTTCTTAAACGATTCCTATCAAATTTCTCTTCTTCTTGGGATCAATAACCCATCAAAATCCTTTTGTTCATATCAAGTTCTCATCAAATTCTTTTTGTTCTCATAAGTTCCCATCAACTTCCTTTTGTTCCCAACCCAACCCTACATAAACCCACATAAAGCTCTAAAAACTTTGGCATTAAAAGTGCTTTTTTCTAAAACTTGGAAACTTGGCTCTTGAGATGGTTCCATGGGGGAGACAGACGAAAAAAAATGTGATTAAAATAATTAAAAAATTGGGAAACATGGTGCGTGGACGGTATGTAGTGAGAAAATGGCTTAGAAGAACTAGGCAGGTGAGAGCACAAAGGTAAACGGTGAGACTCGTGAGAAACTCGGGCAGAATGCGAAAAGGAGCGCCGCAGTTCCTGGGCAGGGCGGAAGGGCGAGCTACAGTGGCAGACGGCACACGTCAGTCTGCCGGGTGCGGCCGAGCAGAAAGTCGAAGGTCGCGGGCAGATCTGCGTCTCGTGCGGCAGCCTAGTCTGCCGCGCTTCTCCTTCATGTGCGTATGGAGAGAGAGAGAGAGCGTATGCACACAGAGAGAGAGAGAGAGAGAGAGAGAGAGAGAGATGCACCGAGAGATGTGGATCGCCCAAAATACTTTGCACATCAGTCCCCGCAAAGGTGGAGCATGTGTTGTGGGGGTGTGCAACTGTTTGTTCACTTTGTGCTCGATTCTCGGACTGTCGGCACAATGAAAAACGCGAGACAAAACGTTCCGATTCTCTCCTTTGTAGTACACTCTTCTTATCGAACTTTGTGTTGTTTTGTTTTGTTCCTTGTGGTACATCAATCGGGTGATTTAATTTCAGACCTCCGCTCCATGCACAAGCCGATGAAGGATTGGTTTCTTAAGTAAGCCGTAGCTGCAGCTGAGAGTTGCGGGGCATCCCAAGACATGGCCGAAGCTGTTGCAGTAGCTACCGCCATTAGCTTACTTAAAGGCTTGGTCGTCAGCCTCCTCAGTGACGCCGCGAATCAAACTGTGTCCACTGTCTGGGCCGGGAACAAGGACTATGAACGTTTGCGTGCGATGCTTAGTCGCCTGGAGCCCGTGGTGTCTAGCATTTCTCCCACGGGAGATGGAAGCGACGCGTCAACGCAAGCATGGCTGGAGGCTCTGCGCGAAAGATTAGAAGCCATAAAGAAGGTGTTGCAGGAGTCGTCGAGCAGGTCAGGCTTGAAGTTAATCTTTCAATCCAGCAGGCTTGTGAAGGAGACAGTGAAAATCGGCAATCTTTTCGACGAAGCCAGCATCGTGAGTCTTCAAGCTTCGCTGACAACGAAGGAAGAGGTTTCTGGCATGCGCGAGACTTTGAAAGAGATCAGCGAGCAGCTTCGTGAGTTGCAACAAGATATGCAGCGACGAGAGATGGCACGGATCACCAAAATGGCGATGGAGACGCCTACCAGCTACTACGGCAGCGATGTTGGCGTCATCACTACAACTGAGGCATATGGACGCATCAAGGATCAGGCTGACTCCATGGCGTGGACATCATCATCATCAACGAGAGCTCCCCCGAGTGCATCGCCCATCAACATCCAGCAAGCCGCCTCCACAGGAGGTCCAGTGCTAAGGCGTCAGGACAGTTACACAATATTCGGGGGAGATGAAGTCGTCGAGAAAGCCAAAATTCTACTGCAGTCAAGTGAAGCTCCTCGCTGGGTGGGACTGTGGGCGTCAGGCGGTGCAGGGAAAACGCTTGCCGCACAGCGGGTCTTCAACGACTCGTCGTTACTGTCGCACTTCGAAGGGAATTGCTATTGGGTGACTGTCGCAAAAGACATCCGGCCAGCGAATCTCCTTGCCAAGGTCCGGTGGGAGATCACTGGTAGATCGGACAAGCCAAATCTCAGCTCAGACACGACAGACTTGAAGAATCAACTCTCCTGGGAGCTGCGAGATCGCGAGAAACTGCTCCTGGTTTTGGACGATGTGTGGGATGGACAGCTGCTGGACTGGGTGGATGTGTTACCCAATCGAGCAGCTTGTAAGGTTCTAGTCACGACGCGCAATGAGGAGGTCTTGAACCACAAACATGCAGCCAAGCTTCAGGTACCCTTGCTGTCTCCGGATCATAGTTGGCAGCTCTTCTGCTGGTCTGCTTTTCAAGGAGTCACCCATGTGCCAGCCGATCTGAAAGAGTATGCCATCAGTGTCACTCACGAGTGTAAAGGGCTTCCATTGGCAATCAAGGTGATTGGGAGAACTTTTGCAGGTAAAACTGATGTGAGCTATTGGCAGCTTTCATTACGCAAGCTGCGGAATGCAGATATTCTGTCTGATGATCATGAAGTACAGCTCTACTTGCGGCTGAAACTAAGTGTCAATGACCTTCCAAGGATCCACCTCAAGGATTGTTTCTTGTACTTTGCTGCATTCCCAGAGGACAAAGAAGTAAAAGTGGAAGAAGATCTGCTTCCCTTATGGCTGGGAGAGCGGATTGTAGGCAAGAATTCTGATTATAACCCGGTTGATGAGGCATATGAGCTGCTTGGCTGGCTCATTTCACGCTCTCTGATAGAGCTGCACAGCAAGCCAAGCAAATCTGCAATGAGCCCACAGTTCATGTCGTGCAAGGTGCATGATGTGCTTAGGGATCTGGCACGATACATCTTGCAGCACAACACTGCAACAACTGAGAGAGTATGTTTATATGAAGCAGGTCGGAACCTGAAATGTGTCCCAGTTGAATGGGCTCCTCCCAAAGGCAGCAAGCCAAGTGGTACAGTCACTCTTTCTGCTTGCCGGATGTCTGTCATGCAGAGTAACCTCAAGGACCTACCCCCAAAACTTTTTGATGCTCCTAAGCTGCAGGTGTTGCTATTGCGTGACAACCCTTTAACTGTTATCCCTGATGGCTTCTTCTGCAATCTCAGGAACCTGAGAGTTTTGGACCTGAGGCATACTTTCATTACAACTCTTCCCAGCAGTTTTGGGGATCTCAAGCTTCTTGTAGTCCTAAACCTCTCACAGACTGAGCTGGCAAAGCTCCCACCCTCCTTAGGAAATCTAAGCAACTTGGAGCAGCTCAACCTTGATGGGTGCAAGAAGCTTGATTATTTACCCAGCAAATTATCTTCACTGACCCGGCTACGCATTCTTTCCGTTACGGCAAGCAGGGATGTGTGGATTGATAAAGGATTTTTTTCAAACTGGGCTGGGAAAGGTGTCCTGAAGGACCTGACCCACCTGGTTGCTTTGGAACAATTGTGCATCATAAGTGAATCCCAGAAGAAGATTCCAACTGGCCTCACCAAGGCTCTGAAAGAGCTCCGGATACTGGAGCTCCTGTTCCCAGAGCTTATGTCCTTCCCAGAGCCAGGACCTGATGACTTGCAGCAGTTGGAAGTTCTCAGACTGATCAGGTGTAAGAGTCTTACTTCTCTTCCTGCCTCCTTTGGGTCCCTTCAGTGTCTTGCAACATTGGTGCTGAGCTCCTGCAGTGGTTTGCTTTCTCTTCCAGACCTAGATCGCCTCCCACAACTATTGACCTTGGAGCTTGACGATTGCAGTGAGCTTCGGTCCCTTCCAGTGTCATTCGGCAGACCAGATGCCTTCCCAGTTCTAAAGCACCTGTCAATGTTCGCCTGCAACAAAGTTGCAAGCTTCCCAGAGTTAATGCCTGGTGCAATGCTGCAGCTGGTGTCACTAAATCTGTCAGGATGGGTTCAGCTTGACACTGTCCCTGAATCTCTTGTGAACTTGACTACCTTACGCTCTCTTTCTCTTGGCCTCTGCTATAACCTGCAAAGCTTGGAACATGATTCCTTCTGTTTCCAGAAACTCCCAAATCTTGAAGAGCTTGATTTGGAGTCAACAAAGCAACTATCTGAGTTGCCTGCATCCCTTGGATCTTTGTACAACCTCAGAAAATTGAACATAAGAGCTTGTCCTGCATTTATCCCTGATGAGCTTGAGTTCATGATACTACACAGGAGGATCCAGGTAGTCAAATGAGGTTGAAGATCTCTGGATGGGAACATGCAGCCTGAGTCTTATCAGCTTGATTTTCACATGTCTGCCTGATGTTACACCTGCCAATTTTCAAAGCACCCAAAACCCCAAGATTTAGAAGTATCTGCTCCTCCATTCTGCACTACAAACCATCATGACAGTTGCAGGATGACAAATTCTCATTGCACAGTGATAGCAAAAGCAATCTGCAGTCCCTTGATATGTTACAGAGAGCTGCAACAAGTTGGAAATGTAAACATTGGCTTGGGGTGGAAGAGTTGCACTCAATTGTAGTGCCCCACCTTACCATCCTGTGAGTTCTTTCAACACAGGCAACATTCTCACCCTATATCTAGAGCCTCAGTATTTCATTCCACTCAAGACTACACCTCTGGCATTGGAACATCAGAACTGACAGGCCATGGACCTGAAATCATCATTCCTCAGGTATGACCAAAAACTAAGGAGATGGGGGTATGTTCAGGTTGTAGACAAAAACTTCATGGGCACCTACAAATGTGAGCTACTTGGGGCTTGACAACAGCTTTGAGAGCTCAGGGAGACCATTGAATCTAGAACCAGTTCATGCATCGAGCCAAAAGTGTTCTCTGTAGCTTGGTCTTCTTCTCAATCTTGCAATTGGTATTCACCTCTCTGCTGGATTCAAAATGGGTGTGTTCCATGTGATGTAACACCTATGGACCTCCTGGAAGAGGAAAATCACTCTGTAAAATTTATATTGTGTGCTTAAAAACTTATACATAAACTGTGAAGGTTGTTGCTAATGTAAGAAGGAAGAAAGACATTTCTCTTGCAAATTGGGGAGATTGTGAAATGCTGCACCAATGAGCTATCAATTATGATAAGTTTGGTAGTTGATGTTATTAACTCTATGCTTTACAATCAATTTTCAATCTGGGAGACAACTTTTAGCAGATGATCCTCAACCTTGAACAAAGCATTAACTTCTCTGCATAACAAGAAACCAGTGAAAGGCTGGATTTGAAGATGTCTTAAGTTGCCCTTGAAGGTACCATAAAGCTCCCCAAAGTTGATATCTAGAACTTTCCTGCACTATCACTAATGTTCAACCTAGAATATCAGTCTCCTATGAAATTAGGTTTTCTAATCATGCATTCATGACTCAAACCAACTGTAACTGTTCATTTGTATTCTTTCTCAAACATACTGCCTTCCAATTTAACATCTGAATGAAGGAGCCCTTGCATAGAACCTATAGGTATGCTGATCAGTACAACTATACAATTGCAAATGAGTTACTAATTATGGTCTTGCAGACTCTCTGCATCCTATGCAGAGCAAAACTTCCATGCAATCCGTGAGAAGCATATTCACGTGTTGGGTTGCATTGAGAAAGGGGAAAATTTGTTGAATTGCCTGAGGATTATTCATGGATCTTTTCGATCACCTTATGAATCATAGGAAAATTATGTTGAGCATCAAGTGTTCTTGGTGGTGTATTATGTTTATGAATGCTTGAAACAATGCTAGAAATTTCTTCCCAAGCTGCAAATGAACAGTGCAATTTGAAAAAGCAGTGTTGTTCATCCTCAACCTCCCGGGAGGTTGCTGAGAATTTGCTACCTAAATGATTTAGAAACCTTGTTCACTGTTTGAAAGCCAGAGATTTTGGAATGTTATTTTCCAAAACCCAGGACTCCCTCCAGAACAAACCAAAGTACTATACTAAGCACAATTCAAATGCCTCTCTGTGAAAACGAGTAATAAAAAGGTTTGGGGTAGTCACAGAAGATCTATGGTGACCACTTGGAGAGTGTTGTGAGAAACAAAGCAATTGCCAATAAACAAATAGGTGCTCAATTGGCAATCAAACCATGTACAATTGCAGTGCTCTCTTAAATTTGGATATGAATTTTCTTGGGTAATGATATACCTACCCTATCTTATGCATAACTATGCGTCCTCTGATATAGGAGGCATATTCCACCTACAAGAGGCCTCTTACACTAAGCTGTGTCTTATTGTTAGAGGCCTCTTTGTAGGCACAAAGCACCTCTTGCTCCTACTGCTTCATGATCTAGGAGGATTATGCTAAGATACACCTTGTGCTACCACTTTTAACACTTTGTGACGCCTGGTGTTCAGAGTGGAGCCAGGAAACTTGCCGTTGAGTTCAATTATGCCAGGTGCGTCCCCATTGGACAAGGCCCAAGTTTTTCTTGTATATAACCAGCTTTGGTGTCTTATTCAAGTCCTTTTGGAAATTTTATCTAGGTGGGAAAGGTGGCCATCTGCTGGTTCCACTTTTGAAACTGTCAGTTCCACTTGTGCTGTGAAGCAATGGTGCTGAAGACAGGCCCTGGTAAAACCCATTACCACCTGACAGAAATTGCTCTCTTGTCACGAACCACATCATAAATTGAAAGCCATACCAGAAGCAGCATTTCACTTAAGGCAGAATCTTGTGGCCCAAGAATAATCAGTTCTCCAGGTGGCAATGCAACATAGTTCAAACCTAGTTTTTAACTTAACAGTGAGGGTTTACAAGCTCTGCAGCCAAAATCCATCACATGGGATTGCTGGATTTGGAAAGCAATCCTGCAAACTATGATGTGCACAATGGACAGAACTCAATAAGGAGGTCAGATACTGTTGCTGGTGTTCCTGTGCATGCCAAAAGCAGAAATCATCCTCTGGAAAACAATTAACTGGATCCACCATTCTTCATTACTCAGGACTTCTGCCAATTCCTAGAGTTTATGGCCTGTGAAATCAACAGGGACTAAAACTATTCAGAGGGGCATCATGATATTCATGAACTTCCTCTTTGCAAATGCAAGCCACCATTTGTTTGGAGTGCCATTTTGCCGGTAAACCTTCTCCATTAGTCTGCCACTTGTTTCTTCTCTCACTTGCTTCAAATAACTCCGAAGTAAGTCTGCAATCGACAAAAAAAAGGCTGCTCATGTTAGAAGGTTAAAAAACCCATTCAATCAATCTCCACCCCTGATTGAAACCATATAGAGGATGTCAGCAGCCATCGCTGGCTTGAATTTGCTGTACAATCATTTGCAAAAGCCCTGTGAATTTCTTTGATACACTTCATTCTAGAAAGCAGCAAATCCCCACATGTCTCATGCTTAAATACAACACAGCTTGATCCCTGTGAGCAGCAACGTGATTTGATCAAGGGACTACCTCCTTCATCTTTGGATTGTGCAGCTGTGAACAGTCCACCAAGAGGGAATCCAGGTTCTCCAGGAATTGGGAACTTTTCCAACCCAAGGGTGATAATGGCCTTTACACCATCTGCCTCAGTCTTGCAGGCCTCAATCCGCTTCAAAGCCATGTTGATGTAGAGGGTCAAATAAATCAGCAGCTTGTCTGCAGCACCTTTGACCTCAAACTTTCTGAATAGGACATTGGCGCGAAAGAAATTGATTGCCTCATCAATTATGTCACTACTTCCTGCACCTCATACCGAGGGCTACACATTAGAAAGGTAATGTGACAATGAGTGCAGTCATCACTTTATGAGTTGCTCACAAAGTGTCAGACCATCACCTTCATCATAAATAGCAGTGACAAGCTGACATGACTACCCACTGACTTCATCAGCTCCTAATGCTGGATGTCAATAAGTATATAGTAGTCTGCATTATACAAAATCTGTGTCCTCAGTTTCTTTTGCATTTCCAGAAACAGCAGGAAAACTCAGTCATGATGTTGGCTAGCACTCAAGACATAGCTAATCAAAACTTTATGAGGCAAGAGAACATATTCTTTGTAATAAAATTGGCAAAAAACTGGAGACTAACCTGGCACAGCAGCAGGAGCTGGACCTTTGATATGGCTTCTAAGAGGCAGTAATGGGCATCCACATGCATGTGTCGTTTCTGCATCTACCTTAATGGTTGAGTGGTACACCTACACTCAAATAGGTCACACTGTCATTTTGAGTTTACAACCACCAATTTCCACTTTGGGTCACAATCTCACACCAAACTAAAAGATGGGACTTCATGTAGGAAGGACATAACCAAAATGAACCTTTTCACCTATTTCTCGAAAAAAGGAACACCAAACCAGAAGTCTCTTCATAAGTACAGAGAAGACCTTCTCCAGAATAGGATTAACAGATGACCCAAATTCCACTTCACCAAATACCATGCAAAGAAATACTCACCAAGCTTCCAGAACAAAACCTCACCTTGGATCTAATAGCAAGAAAAATGAATCCACAGATACCTTTCTATCAGACACAGTCTCCAGAAACACAAAAGCAACCCTCTTCATTCCAGCAAAAGAGGTTATCTTTTTACACACCAAAACCATGAATCTTGTTAAACTTGCCAAAAATTTACAGAATCTGATAAGAGGCCCTCAAATAATCCCATCATTTAATGTGATGATAAACTCTGGTGTGAAAAAAAAAAGTCCTTAGATAAACCCTAATTCAAGAAAAGTTTTGCTGCTGCGAACTGGACTTCCTCCCTCGACATTGTTTTCCTCCTTTTTTCATACTTGTGATCTTAGACAATGGCGTGCTGTGTCTTAGCACTGGCTAAGGAGCTCGTTCTGTGAAATGATATCTCCAAAATTACGCTTTTCTCGAAGCTCTACTGACTGTGGAGGGTTGGCCGGGAATGACCATTGAAGCCGTGAAACCCTAAAACTTCAAATACCCATCTTTTCTTTTCCTCCTAAAGGGAACACAAACCAACAATTCCCTTCTTCTTCTGCATCTGCCGAAGGAATACAAATCACAATCTTGAGTTGAGAAGAAAAAGAGGAAACACATACCATGCTTTCAAGCTTCTCGAACCCCCTAGTCCGGCACAAGGAAAATTCCTTCTCGGTGCAGATCTTCTCTAGGGTAAGGACAGAGTATGGGGTTGTTCTGAGAATGAAGGCCCGGCACCAGGCCAGGGTGAGGGTGGCCCGCTGGGGGTCCTTCTCCGGCTTAAAGAACCACTAGAATTTTGCTTGTACAACTGACAGACGCTGTGATTTTGTTTGTGAAGAGAAGAGGCACCTTACACGTAAGATTCCTCACGCATAAGGTGCCACCCTCTCTGCTTATGCAGAAATAAGCAGAAATTTCACTGAGTGTAAGACCCACATACACTTGAAGAATTCTAGTGGTTCCTTTGAGCCTAGGGTAAGGCTCTAAGGTGAGGGCATTCGTAAAATAAGGGCTCTGATGAGATAGAAGTTGAAGTAAATACGCATTCAGGAATGCCCTCATCCGTAGCTACGTTTTTTTCAGTGGCAAAATCTCACCAGATTTCTACCTTAAAGAAGGTTCTTCTGCGTTGAAGCTTAAAAAATGACTGTATCTTCTGGCGAAGTCGTCGAAATGCTAGATCTACCAAGACCTACTTTGCCTGCACTTTATATGTAAACCCTCAACCCGTCGCCATGTGTGGCGAACTTGCAAATTATTACTAGCTAGATTGCAACATGCCTTCACCCTAAGTCACCAATGCCCTAATTGTCTCTTTCCTCTTTCAGTAGAATTGTTGTTGCTTGCAAAAGAACTCCTTTTGTCACCATCGCCTACACAAAGTGAGGTGGGATTGTCCTACACAAAGTTAGCTGCAAAAGAGGTATTTTTGTCATCATCGCCTACACAAAGTTAAAGTGGGATTGTCCTACACAAAGTTAGCTGCAAAGGAGGTCCTTTTGTCATTGTCACCTATACAAAGTGGGATTGTAAGTAGATATCAAGTTATGATGTTTAAGTACTAGCACTAAATACAAGCTGCAAAATAATATCATGATTATATAGCTTACTTTGTTGCATTTGATTCCAAATTTAAATCTATTTGTTTGAGAGATGATACTAAAAACTAAAGTTAAAGGTGTTCATTTATTAAGGTGAGAAACTCTAGAATCCATAACTTTGAAGATCTTGATTCTTGGAACTTGGTGGTAGGTCACGAGTGGTGAGAAGGGATTTTCAAATGGTTGACCATCAAACCTCATTGTAATCAAGATTTAAAATCTTCTAAAATTTAGATTTGATCCTCAAGCTTTAGCCTTTAACCTTAATGCTCTTTTTTTTGTTGCAACTTTGTATTTATTCAAAAGTTCTTGTGTAATATGTGCAATGTTTGGAATTTAGATTCAAGTTTCAATGTTGTTTTGTGTTGTTTGGAAGTTATTAATATCATGGATGTATTATGGGATTTGAGACTTGTATTTTGTGGACACAGTGTGCACCAATTGCCAACTTCCAAAATTTCAAAAGTTACAACATAAGATGAAAAACCGAGGTTCAAAGGCCATAAAAGTTGAACATCTCTTGCATTTCAAGGTATTTTTTAGGTTTTCATTCCTCTTTGCAATTTGCTTAAAGCTTCTAGTTGTCAACATCCATTGTTTGAGTCATCATTGTGTTTTTATGGATATGTTCTTGAATCTTTACATTTTGCATTCATCATGATGTTTTCTTAAATTTCATGAGTTATGTAATCATTTGTTGCATTCGTTGTAGCCATTAATGTTGGTCATGTAACCATTTACTACAATGCTACCTACCTATGTGATGTATTGTGTTGCTACCTACCTTCATCACATAGTTATTTGTTACAAAGTTACCATTGTCATTTGTCACAAGCCATTTGCTACAAGCTACCATCACCATTGGTCACATTACCATCTACTACAATGTTGCATTGCCATCACCATTTGTTGCAATGCTACCTAATTCATCATGTAGCCATTGCAACTTACAAGGTTTGTTGAAGTTCTAAACTTATGTTAAAGATGGCACCTTCTTTGGTCCCTTTCTAGAACTTTACTTTAGGTTTCATTGTTTTTTTTCGTAGATGATTTGATTCTTATGAATGTAAAATCATTTGATCATGAAATGTTAAATCCTTCTTTCCTTTTGATCCTTTGTTTAAGGAAAACCTATGGATTTATGCTTTAAAAAAAGTGGAAATAGAAGGAATATGAATAAAACATGGTTTTTCATAACATTTTAAATGCAAAACTCCCATGGGCTAAGTTAATTTTGGGTTTAGATGGGAAGGTGCATCAAGTTAGATGCAAAAATTGTTCCAAAATAGAGGGGATAGAAAAGAAATTGTCTTTTAAATTGGATAGCCTTTGGAAACACGATAATAGGAAACAAGCTTTAATTGCAATTTTAAATGCTTATAAAGTTGGGGAATTCTATATGAATAAAAGTTTTGGCCTTTCAAAAAATAAACATCTTTATGCAAATGTTAGAAAAGACATTATAGTCCATTAAGTTTTTCATGGTATTGTTATAGAAATGAAGGAAAAAAAGGCCCAATTGGTGTTTGTTTCCATTAATATCTATGGGGAAACTTTTGATGGATTATGAAAATATAAGCAACTTGTTTCACTTTCTTGATGTCAAGGAATTTTCAAATTTTCATTCATCTAATACAATTGGGTGGGGGATGGCAACTTGCATGCATGAGTTAGTGATGAACAAGACCAAGGTTTTAATTTAGATTGCTAGATTTATCTCCCTTTCATGTGATGAAACTAAAACCATGGATCAACAATCTTGGGTTTCCATCCATTCACATTTAGTGGAAAATTGGGAATTAATGTCTTTGTTGTTATCTTTACATCAACTTGTTGATGGGGCCATTTTAGACAATCTAAAAAAAATTATGGTGGATGCCATGGTTTTACATGGTGGTTTGAATTAAGAAATAATGGTTTCAAAGTTATCACATTCGGAGCTAATGGGGTCACTTGTTTTAAGGTGTTAAAATTAAAATGAAAATCCAAATGGAGGACCAAAATGTTCCATTCATTATCAACATACATTCATGGGCCATTGCACAAATTTGGCAATGTAAACATTTTCAAAATTGGCTATTGTGGGGAAGATGAAAATGTGTTGTAAAATTTTTATGCATATTTCTTTCACAATCCAAAGATAACCAAAAAGTTTGTTACACTTGACAACATTGTGAAAACCATGGCTTAATGCATTCTTTGGAACTTTAAAACTCAATGGTTTTCTATGTTACTATTGCACTATTGCAAATAGCCTTGAAACTAGGTTTTTGAATTATAGGGATCATTTTTAACTCATTTGTAGTTCACTACAACAACTTAATTTATTTCTATGAATGTGAATGGATGAACAGAAGGTATTTTGTACATCTTTGCTACCTTGGTAGTTTTTGAAAAGTAAAGAAAAATAATTTTGAACACATATTTTGGACAATGAAATTTTAAATTGGTTGATATTAAATTTGATGATTAGTGTCGCAACCCTAGCTTTGGGCTCACAACCAAAGCAAGGGCTAGCAAAGGTGCGAGCTAAGAATGAAGCTTAGGAGTCAATTTCATGCTCCTGAGAGTGTAAGAAAATGTGAGGGAATTAACCTTCACACTCCCAAGTGGCCTCCCACTTTGGGTGTTGGAGTCCTGATGGACTTCTGAATTTTTAGAGGGCGATTACAAGGGCCAAAATTCATTAAATTGAAGAGTTCCTTATATCATTGGAACGTTCTTAGAACTTAAATGTCTAAAATGGGCTCACATGACCCATTTGGGCACTTAAAACATAAGTTATGGCCAAAAGAAAGGTTAGGAGTCAAATTGCCAATTTGATTCCTGATTTGACTCTCGACCACTAAAAGTCAAGAATCGCCCCAATTTCCTTGCATGCAAGTGGCGTGCCACATACCCTTGAAAAGCTCTTGATGAGGGCTACAACTTTGCTTTAGGCCTCACCTGAATCGAAGATTTGCACACAAAGTTTTGGGCCTCCAAAGTTGCGAAAGTCCCAATTTTGGGAATTTTAAGACCCCCACTTGGGAATCCCGGGACAAAATGACATTTGGGTGCTAGTCCCATGGCCAGGCATAGAATATACTATAAGGGGGAAGGTGGTGGCTTCCCCCAAGTTCGGGCCATGGTGAGTCTTGTGAGTGCGTGTTTACTTGTGGCTCGTCCGTGCACCAAAGGTGTTCCAACTATGCATTAACCAACTTTTTGTTTGGTTTGTGTAGGTCTGTGTAAGTAGTTGAATTGCTTGTCATTTTTCCTAATCCCCATCCCAGAGCTCCAACACGCCCTTTTACTCAAAAGTGCTGCAAGCCAGGTAACGTGCCCCAACTCCTAAACCTTTCGTTGTTTTCATTTTAGACTCACATTTGAGTCTATCAAGGAGCTTGAGAGTGCATCAATCAGTGATAGGTAATTAGAAACCTAAGTGCACTAGTGATAGGTAGCTAAAAACCTAAGTGCACTACCCTATTAAGTTGAACATAGAGATACAAAACATGTGCAAGATTTCTTATTTTTCCTTCGCAATAATAATTGAATGCGACTTATGACAACATTTGGAGACCACAAATAGAACCTAAAATGCCATGTTTAATGCACTGTCACAAACAATGGTGGTATCTTATAAATCTTCTAGCTATGGTGGGATTTGTAGAAAGCTGCAGTTTGGTGAACTAAGGTAAGCTTCTATCATGTAATGGGGTTGGGTTTAAGGGTTTGTAGCGTTGTTTTGCAACAAATGCGAGGTCTTAGATAAAAAAAATTTCTTGAAAACAACTTATGGTAGTTGCGAAAAAGCTTGTTGTTGCAAAATCCATTGCCTATAGTTTTTTTTACAAAGGTTTTAAATTTCAAGCTAATAATCGCAAATGATGCCCAAAGTTTTGCAAGCTCCATTACTAACAATCAAATCAAAAGATCATGTTTCCAAAAGAAAGAAAAATAAGATGAAAAAGATGAGCCATGATTTTGGTTGTGCACATTGGAATGTGTAGGACTTTAGATAAAAGTTTTCTTTAAATGCATTTGGATTAGACACTCATCATGACATATCAACAAAAATTGTTTTAGAAGATGAACTTGTGACATTTTTTGGGAAAAGATTGTCCCCTAATGGTTGGAAGGTCAAATCGTGTGATTTATTGAATGAAGAAGATTATTTGTGAATACTGAAGTTGTATGAGGCAATATATGTTCATCCACCTTCTAATGGTGATTATTCGAACATATTTCTGAAGGGCTAGTTGGCAAAAAGGAAACTACATTCCATTAACTAGGCTTTATATGCTTTTGAAAACAATTATGAGCAAATGAAGAGGGCCAAAAGACCATCATCTGCATCTTCTAAAAGTGCCAATTAGGGGATTTTTTCTTCATGTCAAGGTGATGATAGTAAGGACGAGGTTATGTAACCCTAGGGTATGGGGAACTCTTCACACAAGAGTGGCTCACCAATTGGTGTTTCACCAAATCAATGTGTTATTCTTTTCTTCTACCACCCTTTTCCTTTCAACAACAAATAACCTTTTCATCTTGGTCTTATTATTACCCATTTGCAGCAAGTGTGAACACAATAAACCTAAAACTAATCACACCTTCCACCAACCATTATCTTACATCATGTTCCAACAAACTTAACTTCTAACAAATGTTGCAATGTGGGTACATCAATTTTCACAAAAGTTTGTTCCAATACCTCGCCATATTCACAAACCTTCAACACAACCATAGAATGCCCCTTCCCATGTACATTGCAACAATAATCCATAGATGCAAGGAGACGGAGATCCTTTTTTAAACATGACACTAACATGAACATTGTAGTAAGAAATGCCATATGACCTTCTTTGTAAAAAATTGCAACCCAAACCCAAACAAAAAAACCATTTGCTAAAGTGTTTGTTACCTCTTACTACATTTGCTACAACATTTGAATAGTTCCCCCCAATGTAAATGGGTTGTTCCTTAATGTATTAGACCTTGATCATTCTATTTCATGGGTGAGATTTGTGTGCCTTCTTCAATAACTTTACATCATAAAATAAGATTTAGGAATTCATTGTGAGCTTTTTGGCATTGTAGAAAGAATGATAGCCATGACCAAGGCACTTAGAAGCACAATGCCCTAAACCTACGCGAAATTTGTAAGGGTGACTCAATTCGTGCGTGTGATTCTTTTCAAAATGTCAATTCATGATCAAGATCACACAACTTCATCACAAGGTGATGAACAATTTAAGTTGGCTACTTTTGTTGATTCCCAATGAATCCACAAAATCTGCTAGTTTAGATGTCTAGATTTGCACCTAAACAAGTTTCGAAAAGTGCAAATGACAAATAGAGACAAATGTCAACACAACAACATATTTGATCATACTAGTCTACTTTGCATACTTGTGAAAATGGATGCATACCCAACATATGAAATTGTTGAAATCAAAACTCTAACTTATCCAACACCTCAAGCCTTCTTCTAGCATCCCAAAATGATTTTTGTCATAAATTTTGAAGTTGAAAAAGTACCCAAAAGTATCCCCAAAATATCATCACTTTTTAGAGGGTTAGGGATGATTTTAGCTATGATAAAAAGTTTGATTAATAAAAAAAATTATATTAGATTGTTCACCACGTTAATATTAAGGTGCTTGGGGGAAAAAAAAATAAAATTGCAAAAACATTTCAGGTACTATCAAGGATTTGATCTACTTGTCAAATTGTCACAAGTGGGAAGGTCCAATTCAAATACTTACAAGGACTTTAAAAAAAAAAGACTTTATCAATTCAACTTTTGGACTAAAAGCCAACATTAGTTTAAAAACAATGTACCTAAAAATATTTACATTATTTCCATAAAGTCCTATACTTGATGTATGTTTTATTCAAAGATCTTAGTGTTTATGTTGTTACATTATTTTTTGTGTATATTTTATCTTGCTTTCATCTAAATATTATTATACAAGTAATTATTTGATAATTATATATGTGAATTATTTATCTGAAATAATCATTTGAATCAGTTTTTTGAATTAATAAATTTAATTTAAATACATAAATAGTTAATTATTTGATAATAAATTATTTTAATTCAGATAATTAACTAGTAAATGAATTTAGATAAATAAAATTTAGATATTTAATTCAGATAATAATGATTTGAATTAAGCTATCGACTAATTATTTGAACTAATCATTCCAATTCATTTAGTTAGTTAGTTAGTTATTTCAAATAATTAATTTTTTGACTTCAAATAATTTATTATCCGATAATTTATTATCTTAATTCAAATAATTATTCATTTATTATCTGAATTTCATTTTTAATTAACTATCTAAATTAGATTAGTTAATTCAGATTAATATTTATTTATTTAATTTGAGCAATTAGTTCATAATAATTAAGTAAATTATGTATTAATTAAAAGTTAATAAATTAATTAAAATTTCATTAAAAAAAATTAAAGATGAAATATGAATTTGGGTAAATTACATAATTAACGAATAATTAATCATCTATTTTTTGAATTGATAATTAATTATTTGAATTTTGTATTTTTATGAATCAGTTTAATTTTAAAAATTAATTAGTAAGTTAAATAATTTAAATTAATTATTTAAATCAATTAATAAACTGATTGTCTGAATCAAATTGATTAGTTCATATAAGCTATTAAATATTAGTTAATGTATAATAGTTAATAAAATATTGAAAAAATTCATTATTAAATATGAAATTGTTTGATTATTAATAGTTGAACAAGAGTCACAAAATAATGGAAAAATAATATTTTTATAGTGACAGCCTAGTGTCACAACTAATTGTATAAACTAAAATCATAGTTGACAACTAATTATAAATGTCATATCTAATGGGTAGTGAAAATGTGTACACATGGCATGATTATATGTGTTGATTTCATACATTAGTTGCAATGTAGTTATTAATCAAATGCTACATTTACACTAATTGTAATGTAGTTGTCACATGTAATTAAAATTCAACTTGCCAAAAAGTCAAACATGATTGATTACATTTATATGTATGATGCGTATATTACACCATATAGGTGTCCCATTTATAATTAAATTGCAAATATAATATAAATTTTAAATTTTGTAAAGTGTCATTTTATTTATTAATTGCATGTATATATTTCCTTGCTCTAATTATAATGTAGTCTAGTTGCAAGGTAGTGTGGTTTGATGGACATGATTTCTCAGTGTTTGCAAAGAGGGTTTTATATGAATATATAACTTTGATTTTGGAGATGCATTGATGCATTGATTCTGATTTAATCTTTGTTGTAAGTTGTGCCAAGTAGATCTATACTCCTAATATAACAATCCTTAACTTGTTTACGTGGGTTCAATGTGTTCATTGGGTACTAGAATGTTTCGAATGAGACATCACATGTGGTGTTTGAATCGTGAGAGTTTATGACAATGTTGCTTGCCAAGCTAATTTTCTAATGGATAGGTCTGGATATGTTGAAGGATTCATTTTGATAAACATGGTAGCTACTTTGGTCTTATAGGAAGGGTCAAATTTGTCTTTCCAAGAAAAAATTTCAGAAAATCTGAGATGCATATGATAGAAATTGTGAAATGGAAACTTTAAGAAAAAGCTGATACCCAAGAGGCTGAAGCGGTTAGCTGGTGTAAATTGGCGATCCTTGGTAACACCATTCACCAGGTCACAACGACCGAATATGGGACAAGAGCCCCATAAAGTTGTGAGCACCACTACTGAGGAGCCAACAAGCAATCCCATACCCATTCGAACCTCTGTCTACACTTCAGCTTGGCTTGCTTCCATCCCCAACACTGCAATCCTCCCCCGCGTGCCCTATCAATCTCTATTCCTATTAGGAATGAAGAATGAAGAAGCCTGAAAACAACTAAGCAAGACGGCATCTGCACAGCAGGAGGCATTGTCATCATCATGCACTTAGCGTGATGTAGAACGATGGCAGCTTCTGTGGACTCCCAATCTCCCCAGAATCAGCTGTGAAGCTACCATCCTCACCTCCCACTGACTCCGAAATTGCAACAGTGCTTCTTGGTTCCTTTAGGGGGGGCGGGAGGGGGGACAAGGAGTCTAGAGGCTTTAGGATTTCAGCTATGGTGGGCGTGCGAAGAGTGATACAAAAAAAGGCAAGGAACAAGGAGCCTAATGGATTCAGCCTTCTAAGAGCTATGACCATGTTTCAATCCAGCTTTGATCTGCACATTCACAGTTGCTGCATGATTGGGAAAAAAGAGACACTTTACTAACGACATTACATAATAGAATAGACCATTTCCTAGGTTAAGGTTGGACCTAAACTTCAAGTCTCATGAATTTCAGCATTTTGAAATTTGATTTTTCTAAATTTTTGACACAATAACCACATAGTTTTGAGAAAATTCAGCTTTTATTGAAAAAAATTTAATTACGGCCGAAGTGGTAAAGGCACTACTGTAACCTCCAGTTCCAGGTTTTGAACATTTCCATAATCGCATAACCTCCAAATCTGGGTTTTTGATACTTTTCAAAGAATTGCCCGTCTTCATGAAAAACCCAGCAAATAACCTACAGTTTAGCATAGGTTCTTTGATTTTCCAGAACCCAGGTTAAAAGTGGTTCTATGGTACTTGAGAACCACTGGTGAAGCGTCAGAACCCAGAACCGGTTCTTTGATTTGTTGGGACCACCTTTTGAGGGTCCATATACATGACCATTCCATGCTGATTCTATGTTTGAAAAAGGGGAACCGCCCAACACTACCTTCTCGCAATGCCCACATGGGCACACTTTGAGGGGTTTATGTCAGTCAGTGTTGGGCGGTTATCATAAATGATCTCGGTTATCAGGTCGGTTACCAACCTCACTGTGACAGCATTGACAAGCATCAATATTCTGTGATGCCTGAGTTGATAACCGGTCTTTCAGTTCTCACACAAGTGAGAACTAGGTCCTTGAGAATCAGCAGCCATTAAAAAACTTTAAAAAAACTAAGAACTGGATGAGATTAAGGGGAGAAGCCAGGTCCGGTTCTCAAGGTTTAGGAATCTAGAGTGGTAGATGAAATATCTAGACTCTCTGAAAACAAGATTTGAATTCAAGTCTTCCTAAAGGAGGAAGAAAGTCAAAACCATTTGGCCATCAACCTTTTTGTGTGAGAAAGTTAAAAAATGACTTTATTTAAAAAGATCATCGACTTTTGAAAGAAGCTTTTCCCAAGACTAAAACAGTCTGTTAACATTAAAAAAAACCTTTCACAATCCTTTTTCTTGTGAGGGCTTGTGGTATAGTGGATAAAAATTTCCTCTATTTGGGTGATCTTGGGTTCAAAAATTGTTATTTGATAATTGGATTGAAAACAGGTGACAATGTTTTCATTTGAGAATCCATGATTTTTTACAAAAGTAATCTGAAAATTGAGGTGGGTATCATGAAGTTGATACATTATTATTTTTCAAGAATCGGGCTGATGCTTGAAAGCTTGTCTAAGAACCAAAGCCAATGGTTCTCAGAAAAAGTGAGAAATGCCCAATGTTGGTTTATGTTGCCTTACTGGGCTCAACATGTTCCTATGTGAATCCAGCCTGTTCTATAGTACAAAAAAATGTTCATGTCTCAAACCTCATTCCACAAAATGTAATGACATGCTTCGATTTTTTTGGGTGTAATTGGAGGGCATGTTACTTATTGTGTATTTTGCATAATTTTTCCTCTGCTTTTGGGGTTTGGCAAGCATTCTGTTTTTGAAATGCTCTCAAATGTTTTTGATTTTCCCCATGATACCGATGAATACGCATCATGTATCATATGAGAAAAAAGAAAAAAGAAAAAAAAAGATTTTTTATTGCCCCAAGCTACTGGACACACATGTGTAGATTTTGAGTGCCCCCATCCAATTGATGTGTTGTTTTGAAGTCTACCAATCTACTTGTTGGGTTTCTTCTCAAAACATGAATGTTGGGTAGCTAATTTAATCGTGCTTCTATATCATTTTATTTTTTTGATTCTCACTTTCCTTTTTGTATCATGAGGTTTCATATAACTATGAATTTTAAGAAAAAAATTCATATGACTAATTTTTAAAATGAAATTTGTTTGCTAAACATGCAAATAATTAGCTTCAATTCTTTTAAATCTTATTAAAATGAGATTCTTTAAAAAAATTGATTTGAAAGATTATGCAAGAATTGATTAAAATAAAACATGTCAATTTTACAATAGATTAAAAATTTAATATAATTTTTTTTTGAGATATAAATGTTTTTAATTAATTTGATGTTATTTTAAAAACTTCAATAAGGCTTTGATGAAGATTTAATAACAAAAATCATAATGAAATTATTTTTAATTGATTAATTGATTTGTATTGTTGTTGCCTTTTATGTTATAAAAAATTATTGTTGTTTTAAGATAGTAGACATGCATGTATGATTTTAGGTTTTATTAAGCATGTATGAGAGAAACACAACTAGTGTTTGGAGCAAGTCTTTATGTATAGGAAATGATTTATCAGCGGACCTTTTTGTTAAATACCGTACCAATGGCACTACAAAAGTGCTAGGGTTGATTGGGACAGTGAGGACAACCAAGCGAAGCGTAAGTCATTGTTCTTTTAAGCATCATTGTGGCAACAAACATGATTTTTTTGGTCCAATAAAGGACCAAAATATACAAAGCAAAAAAAAAACGATGATGCTTCATGTTTGGTAAAGTCCTCAGCCATGCACTTTATCGAAAATGAGCCCATTCTCAGCTCCACCTTGCGCAAAGCCCATATTTTCATCAAGCCCATGGCTTTTTACCCTACACATCAAAATCACATGAAAATTCAAACAATGGTCTCCCGCCACTTTACATTTTAATCTCCTCACAAAAAGGGTCATCTCGGTACGCGGATTTCGAGGGTTTTGCTGGCTGACACCTGGGGGGGCACACTGTGTTTGTCTCACATCGACGGTCCATAACCAGCCCTTCCCTAATCGATGATGGAGTGCGAGCTACGAGCTAGCCAAGTGCTCCAATTATGTGCAGCCACGTTCCTGATCTGTGGAACGCCAATGAACTGCCGACATTTTTCACGCTCTTTGTGGGGTCCTTGGATGCTCTTTTTTCCCGCATTTGGAAACAAAATCAGGTTCCTAAGTTCGAACCGCCAGACGAGATCCCCATCGCGATGCGTATCAAGGTCCCCATTTTAGCTTTTGGAAAAGCAAATTCAGGTTCCTAGCCGACAGACGAGGTCCCAATCGAGATGCTCATCGAGATCCCCATTTCCTTCTTCCCCCACCAAGGAGTCTCGCACGCGCCTCTAGTTTTCTTCCGCGCAAATGCTTCGGACTGATCTTTTGGACGGTAAAATCGTCGTCGTCGTCTCTCAGTCATCGCTCTTGAATTTTTTTTTTGCTTGCTTTTTGTGATTGTGTTGGTGATGCTGCTGTGGTGGGGGCGCCGGTCATGGGCGTGGTGCGGTGGGGAAGAGGCTCAGAGAAGGGGAGCCTTGTGATTCACAAGCTTGTTTTGTGTGGGGATGGATGCTTGTATACAGAGCGGAATTCGAAGCTGTTCAGCTAAGACTTTATGATAGATAGCTTTGTTTTGGTCTTTTTTTGTGTTCTATTGCAAATTTTTTGGAGTATGTTTGATGGTTAATAAATAGAAGAGACTGTTGAGCAAGGATCTCGAGTGCGGAGAGAATATTATGACTCGTGTCTTGATTTGAGAAAGATACATATTCGATCACATTGTTTTATTTGCTAGTGAAAGAAAGGGCGAGGTTTCGGAGGGCCGGATGATGAATCCCCAGGCGACATGTTTTTGAACAGAGAAGATATGTCTTCATTTTCTATTATTGACTCTTCTTCTTCTCGTTTTTAGCGCTTGTGCTATGAACAGTGCGAATGAGAAAGATGTGTTTTGTTTATGCGGATTTCTTTGAGCGCATTGTTTTCTGACACAAGTGAAGCGATGTTTTGAAGGCCTTTCTTCCTTTCTGCAATTTCTTCTCTCGCCAAGCGTCGCTGATGAGTCGAGAAAGGGGAGCGTGACGCCATCGGTCTGTGCCCCGTCGTCCTCTCAGGATGGATTTGTTTTACGAGGTAGACACTCCGGATGAAGACGGCAGAAGAAATAGCGGGAGTCACGCTTCTGAAAGTTCCAGAGCCGATATGTCTAAAAGGAATTTGGAAGATTGCCTGGCACCGGAACAATCAAAGAAGCTTAGATCTGAGGTGGCCGAGAGTGATGCGGCGATGCAGGACGTACAAGAGGAGGAAGATACAGCAGCTACGACATTCGGACAAACACAAGCTCGAGATCTTTTGCTACATGATGATGCACAAGAGGTCAGCCAACGAAAAGCTGAAAAGGGGAAGAAGAGAGCTGCCGAATTCTCAAATTCATTCCGGGAGCAAGGTGAAACTGCAAAAGTTTCACCTCCTTCCTCCTGGATTAGCTCTAGATGCCTGCAGCTATTGCTCAATTCTGATCAAGATGAGATTCGCAAAGCGGGATTCAGCTCACATAAGGTATATGGCAGTAAAGAACAACAGAGATCGACCAGACCCATATCATCTTCGCATTGCAAGTTGCATAACAGAGATTTTTCAGACTGCCTGCTTCAGCATTTGAAGTCTCCCCTGCAGCCCAGCTGCCATGATATCAGGGTAGTATTGGAGGATGTTCTCCTGCACATACCGGAGTGACTGGTGGTCGCTTGGCAGGCAAATTGGAGATGCTGCCACCTGAGCAAATGGGTTGTTGCAGAACGAGCTCTGAGGATCCTGGAAAGACTTGCAGTGTGTCTCTTACACCAAAAAAAAAGATGAGGTACTTTCTAGGAATATATTTTCAAGGAAGCAGGACCAAATACGGGATGGAGTTGTTGACAAAACCTTCCAAAGTTTGTCCATGTTTTTCCTTACGGTAAAGTTTAAGCAGAAATGTCCTGCTGTATTTAGTTGCAAAGCAGGAGGGAGGACAACAATATTGCACTTCCTGCTCTGCATAATCTGTCTCAAAGTGTTGCAGGAATTATCCTCTTGGTGCACCAGTGCAAGAGTTGAGAAGGTAATGGGCATATGCAGTAGATGGGGATAATAGGATTTGTTTTACTGGGGTGGGAATGATAGCAACTAAGAAAATAAGTCTTGTCTTGGGAGCAGTTGGGGGACCAAGACTTGGTTGATGGAAAAGTTCAAAGTTGTTGACACAGTTGAATAGCTTGTGATTTTTCCCCTCCTTGATGGAGGATATATCGGATCCACTGTAATGCTTTCCATATATGTCCATGATAGTGGCTATATGATGCAGAATAATAGATGGCCATCTATCAATTTGCTATGTATTTCAATCTATTTCCGTCTGGTGCAAGTTTTGATTAAAGTTGCAATTTCGCGATCTGTTAAACAATATTAATTAATACTTGTATTACAATTTAAGGTAATGTGAAGTGTAGGTACAATAAATGTATAGTTCAAATATTCAAATATCATGGACCATAGCTCCTCTGTACTTTCCACCTATATTGAATATGCTCTTATTCCTCCTGGCTGTTTGCTAAGTTGCAAACATGCCAGATTTGGGGTGGCAGATGAGCATGCATCACTGAGACCTGGCGAAATTGAAGGGGTGGATTTGATGAATACCATGCTCTTATTCCTGCTGGATTTTTGCAGCTTCGTATCATGCAGTTACCTCTCAAAGCTGGCATATTGTGGTTTATGAAGACAGTTGCCTTGATGTGGTCGTCATAGTATTTTATCTGTAGATTCAATTTCTCCTTATGTGTAGGTCTGGAGTATGGAAGATCTGGATTATGTAGTAGAGTGGTTGCCCCCAGGGGGCAATTTTTGCATACTAGTAAGCATTTGGCTTTAGGGTTAAAACCCTAAACCCAGTAGGGCCAAATAAAAAATGCCAGGAACATACCCCTGCAATCACACCTTCCCTGGCAAAAAAGTACAAAGCAATTCATGAATTAACCAATTTAAGACTATAAGGTGATGACGGATGGGCCAGCTGCCGGTCTAGGTGCAGAGGCACCTTAAATCTGCACCTAATGCCTACTAAGGTGTAGAAACTAACTCACCTTGTAACACTAAGTGAGGAGGTCATAACGGGATGAGAAGAGTGGATCTCATAACCTGATGATAAGGGAAGAGTGCTAACTGGGTCAAATAGAAGACCAGAGTCAACAGTCAAAGGAGGATCCTAGAAGGACCTAGGATTCATGGAGATGACATGTCCTAATTGATGAAGGGGAGGCCCTAGTGGATGGAGGGAACCAGGCAAGAGGACAAGCTTGAGGCAACAAAAGGAACCATCTATTGTCTGAAAGCTTGTGTGACCATGGTACAGCACTTCTGCAGCAGGAATGCTGCACTGCTGCACCTGCATTATTGACCTTATTGGTCTGAATAGCCATATGTACAATCATCAAGGCAACATTCTGTAAGCTAAGTGCAGCTGTTGTCAATGGCCCTGGTTAGAGCTTGCAGAATTCCAGGTGATGAGGGGTGGACAAATCCATCATAAAAAGAAGTGCTCAAAGTTGACCATAAAACCTGTTAATATTCCACCTCTATTCCTGTGTTGACAAGTGGGATCTCGGCTTGCATGCTCAATAGAAACAGCCAGGTTTCATGAAACTGGAGTGCAAAACTTTGCCCATGGTGTAACATGAGGCAAAAAATTGGTTTAGTTTGTTGCCAGCTAGTGAGAAATTACCATTTTACTCTAGCTCGCCAACATGGCTCCTGGTACTGTATTCCACATCATCAAGATACTGTGGATATATGGTGATTTCCACTTCCAAGTTCAATGCAAAGATAGTTTTGGAGAGCATTATCATAGGGAGGGCTGATGGACTAGTTTTCTCTCTAGCTATAACAATCATTTTCTTATAATGGGGTTATTCTGAAGATTCAAGTACATAGCTCATGCAAAATGAACAATATCAATGTGCTCAATCTTTAATGTTGCTGATTATAAGCTTGTTCTGTATTTACATGAAAAAATCCATGTTTGAAGTTCAAAAATTCCACAAGGATACTACAGAATGGGAACAGAACCAACTAGGACCTGAAGATACACTGTTAAGTCATATCAGTGTTCTGACTTCACTTTCAAATTTCCATTTGACAGCAAGTCTGATGATTGTAGTGCACGTCTTGCCTCCTGCATGATGGCCAACCACACTTGATGTCACTACATCAGCATCCTTATTTTACATACCTAGTCAAATCATGCCAGCAGAACCTTCTTGACAGTGTAGAGCATGTAAAGGGACATACCCATCACCTTTAGTCTGTGACAAGAGAATGAGGTACTTACTAAAGATGACTGGTTCCGAATGGCCCTATAGGCCTCAATTTCATCTGGAAATGCATCCTCTGCTTCTTCCAGCAGATGCTTCCTCAGTGCCTGCAAAGACATGACAACTCTTCATTTATCAACAAGTCTGAAAGCAAACTGAACTTATATCATACAAAATGACACTCAGTGAGAACCCACCTTTTGGAGACGGCATTCCTTCATCAAGATCTGTTCATTCCATGGCCCCCAGAAAAGCAAAACAGAAAGTTTGTCCAAATATCTTACCTTGAAGGCATCTACTTTTCCTCTGCTAACTTGGTTGCGCTGGACACAACTATTGAGTAAATTCCTTGTGTATTCATCAGGATTCCTGCCTTCATCTATGAAGCTGTTGCAGACAACATGAATCAGCAATTATGCTCCCAGAACAAACTCATCAAAAAACTGATCATTGAACTGTGAAAAAAGATATACAAAACATAGCAATCTAATTCATGCCTTGAACAAAAGATAGATTTAGGAAGCTAATCATGAACCACTCCACAAGAATAGAGACCTCCTTTTCTGATGCTTTAATGAATTACTTCGCCAAAATTTCAAAATTACCTCAAGCACCCCCTCACCTCCCTCTGCAGAGAAAAGAAAGGATGCACCTTACAACTTCAAGAGGAATTTGGATATGGCAATTCTCAGCAGCTTTGTGCATCACTTCTAACTCACTCGCTAGTCCATTCCTGTAGATCACACCAAAATCAAAATTGAAAGGTTAATTCTCAAGAGCAGCATACAATCACCAGTATATCCAAAACCCCAGCAGCGTATGTGCGATACAAGGCCACCGATGGCCATCGTTCTCATAACTCGAAGGGTTTTATCATCACTAGGAAAAATCAGAATCCACAAGACAGGAGTCGACACAACTACAAGGCGAATTAGAAAAATGAAGGAAACCAAAAAACCTCAGAGATTTCTGTTCTTGATCGCGGAATGACAACCAGTACCTATCCGGTCAATACTCGGGAACCCTAATCAAGAGGGATATGGAACTTACAAGCGTTCAAGAAGCAGGAGCTGCGAGGGCATGGTAAATGAGGAAACAGAGCACTGCAACTGATGGAGAAGGAGCAAGGATCTCTGTACCGAGGCCAGAGTCTCTTCCATGGCCGTAGCGGGCGAGGGAGAGGATGTAGGAACCGCTTGCGCTTGCTGTTCCGACTCCATCGTTCTCTCTCTCTTCTCCCTCTTCCCGCTCATGTAGTTCTTGTCTGTTCCGAATGAAGGCGAGGGAGCTCGTAGATGGATGGATGGATGGATGGATGAATTTCAAGTCGTCATTGACGGGCACGAACGAGCCATTGTCGGTTTTCATCGAATAAAATCATCTAGGAACATACACGTTCCCAGCAGAGGTGTTTTTGGTATTTTCAGTCTTCTTTTTGTTCACTTCAATGTGAGGATGAAAAGCTGCCCAATGAACTCTGTAGGCCTTTTGGACGACCCTGAGCGTACCTTGAGGATTAATACTCTATACAAATTATTGAAGCCCTAAACCCTTGAATTAAACCTTTAGCTTTTTCAAAACGCCCACACTCCTTTTTGCACTTGGATACACTAACTATTTCTCTTTGGAAGAATAAATGTGGTTCACTGCACATATTAATAGATTATATTGACTTGTGATCAACAAGGGGTGTATCACACTGTGGCCTTGCCATTTACATTAAAACTAGTGGTAACCCGTGCCTGCAAGGCACGGCACGGCATTGAAGCAGTGATGACCCCTGATGACGGCCCCTGAAACCTTAAAGCTCAACGACATTCTGCCATTTCAGAAAGTCATAACTATGGAAAATTCCTTGTCAAAATTACTATGTCAGTTATTTCTTGGAATGGCCTGTTCCGCCACGTAGGAAAAGAAAGTACATTCCCATCGTACCTTACGTAAGCGAGAAAGGAGAGCAAGAAGAAAACGTTTGCATTGCAAGAAGACCACCCAGATGGCCCACAATTGGACTCTATCATCTGAGTCTTGTTCACACTTGTGCTAGGTCCATCAACTGTTAGTTGGGTATAACCCTGTCACAGACAGACAAATTTGCTGAATTAATATATTAGATGTATCTTAAGGCAAAAAAAGGATTATGAAAATTCAAATATTTCACCATACAAAAATATAATCTTCAAAAATCCCTCTCACAGAAACCCAAATCCTTCAAGATATTATAACTCTATAACTAATCTCAAGTTTCAACACAAGCCAAGATATCATCTTTAAAAAATCCTCATATAAAATTAGATCTATTACTTAGGGGCCAAAATCCCTTAACCTACTATATACTATAATGAATCTAAGCACAACATCCTTGCCTTGGTAGTCAAGGTCAACAAATTGATCAAGTACATGGTAGTATATTGTAAGCTGATATTGTCAATTGATAAGTTGGTAATTATGGCTGCAGGAAATGGGTTTTTATTGTGACTCATACCTTAGTACCTTTTCAGGTTCAGCAATAACTAAATTATTTTGGAAATGTCAAAAAAATTCAGATTTTTTATTTTTTTTGAGGTGCTGAAATTTAAGGAAATTACAAGGGAGGAAAAAAATACAAAAATTAATGAAAATTTAGGAGCTTTTTGCTTTAGGCCAATTTTCATCATTGGGGAGCACGTATCCAATAATTGACAACATTTTCTTTATTCCATTGGTGGAACATTATGTCTCCTCATTTTCTTTTTACAAGAAGAAGCACTGCAAAATGTTATAAAAGGTCTCATTATGTTACAGGTTCAAAGTTCAGGAAATCTACCAAAGAAGTTGCCTATATTTATTGTTAAAATTTCATAATTATTAAAACAAAAACTAGAGAGGAGGATTTTGAATAATAATATAATTATTTTGCATTCAAGTGCCAAACTTAAAAAGGTACTACAATATTAGTTAGCTGGGAATACCCCAAAAGTTCAAATTTGTCTTCTTTTATGATGGGCTTCTTGGATTGGCTCTTCACAAAAAAAAAATCAAGCTTTGAATTAGAACCTTGTGGTCAGGAAAAAGTTTTGAATTAATTCAAGGTTATAGGATGTCATTTGAAAAATCATATAATTAAATATAATTCATACTTTCTTCATCACAAAAAGAAACTTGTATGTATTTTCAAAGTTGTAATTTTGAATATTGTTAGCGATTGATATTACTTTTCAAATTTCATTTACATTGAAAGGATTCGCAATGATGTGTCAAATTCCAGGGATGATGATAATCGAAATTGGTTTTCGTGAAACATATATAAGGCCCAATAGTGGTTGTCAACTTGACAATTACATATGATTGTTCATGCGACAATTATGAAAACATTTCATACTTACTTAATTATCTCATATATTACATGGTTTGATCCAGTGACAATTATGAAAACATTCCATAATACCTAGCTACCTCAATCCCTTCACCAACTCACATATGTGGATATGGAAAGTCAAAATAACATGTGTCTTTTTTATGATTTGGTTGAATTGATTTCAACCAATTTGTATTTATTTCAATTCACTTCATTTTAAGAATTTGAATTTAATTGAATCTAAATTTCATTTAATGTATTTGAATTCAATTCAAATGAGTTGCATTCAATTCAAAATGCATTATGCAAATTCATTCATGTCCAAGTTTTATAATATGTGTTACAAGGATTCTATTAAATTATTGATAAAATACCCATATCTATTTTTCATAAATTTTAAAATGTAAGCTTTGGTATTAAAAATTGTCACAATAATTGAAATTTTAAAATTTTTATTGAAATGTTCTTACATTTGTTTCATGTCCATGTACTTGGTTAGAGCAAGGAGTGAGGAAATTAGGATACTTAATAACATCTTTGAAATATAATAATTTTTTTGAATAACATACTTACATTATTAGATAGACAGCTTCAAGCCACAGTCTCTAAATAATTTTTTTTTTAAATCACCAAAATAGATATATTATTTCTTCCTTTGGGTTGGTTATATAAGTTACAAAATAGAACTTTGGAAAAAGGAGTATCCAACAAAGAAATGAAAACTGAAATGAAATAAAGAAAAAACTAAGACCACCCACCTAGCTATGGAAAAAGGTAAGTTTTAAAAGGTTTTAGTAAATGTTAAGAATGAAAGGTACAAAGAGCTATTCAAAAGATGTTGGGGGAACGCATTGAAAACTTGGGGAACATGTTAAGAATTAATTGGGAACTTTAACGGAATACATTGGGAATACATTGAGAAAAAAAGAAATCCAACATTCCCACCTTCCCCCAAAACAAAAAAAATTGGGCACTTTAATTGCATGCTATTTCACCTCATTGGCTAGAAGAATTTTTTGGTTCTTTGCCTGTTTTGACCTAGGCTAATGGCAAGGGGGTATATGTGTGCTTTCCTATTGATAACTTGGGGTGCTTCTCAAGTTTTAAAAAATCAAAATGCACCTCTTTGATTGGCTTATCACAAGAGAATTTTGGAGACTCTCATAACAAAAAAAATTCCACAAGTAGTATCTAAATAGTGTCAACACATCTTGCTACAGGTGAAGTGGTATTTAGATAAGTTCACCACCTTTGGATTCAATGGATTGATATTTAAGTGTATGCCATCTCATTGGTTCCCCCTCTTCCACAAACAAATAAACAAAGAAATAGCCCCTTCCTACTTTGGATTCACACTCGAGATGGCAAAAGGGATAACCCAAAAGAATGATTAACCCATTCACACAAATGGGGGTAAAAACTGAGTTGGCAAATGACGTGGCATAGGGGTTAAGAGGTGGATAAATGTGTTGGGATGTCTGAACCCCAGGAATAAGTATCTTAGTTTCTTCTAGACTAGTATGTAAACCCATTTTGCAAGCAAAATGATCAAATAAGCAAAAGACTAAAGTGCAATGTATCGAAGTCCATTTTGTCCACTTCTACCCATCAAATGAATGCTGTGTAAAAAGGCACTGTTTTTTTTAATAACTTGTGTGTGTATATTGTGTGTGTGTGTGTTTTATTTTTTTCACACACACTAAAGGCCAAAACCCAAAACCTTTTTTTTCTTTTGGGGGTGGGTGGGGACATCATTTGCAAGAGAGATAGATGATGGGTATATTGGCTTTTAATAGTATATACCCTACTGCTACCTTGGCAGTTTTCCACACTAATTTATATATTTTTCAGAAATGTTGAAATTTTCAATTTTTTTCTTTTTCTTTTTCCCCCAAGTAACAAAAAAATTCTGAAAGAAAATATTGAACAATCAAGAAAATTCTATTTGGTTGAAATGATTTTTCAAATTATTTATTTATTTATTTGACAAATTTTTTTTGAAGCTTGTTACCAAGGTATGTTCTTTTTTTTTTAACTAATTAATTATTTGACAAACATTGGTTCAACCTGCCAAGGTATTACAATATATGATATTATTATTAGATGCAAGAATAA
>Ga0116227_10003521_pt1 | contig 34696 bp, 39 predicted proteins | sample S1TSphgellanicum_FD_89693 | JGI IMG/M metagenome (GOLD analysis project Ga0116227, IMG submission 89693) | Host-associated microbial communities from peat moss isolated from Minnesota, USA - S1T2_Fb - Sphagnum magellanicum MG | ecosystem: Host-associated > Plants > Peat moss > Unclassified...
ATTAAGATGGTCACTTAATATTTTTTTTTTGTTAATTTTTCTTTTAACTAAATTTAAAAAATTTTTTAATTTTTTTTAAAATTTTTGTTAAAAAAAAAAAATATTTAAAATTCCCCCCAAAAAAAAAAAAAAAAAAAACTTGGTAGGATCCTCAAAATCTTTGCATAGAAAAAGAAAAACAACTAGGTACCTACCTAGTACCTACCTACCACACGAAAAAGAATTAACACCAACAAAGTAGGTTTAGGGTTTAGGGGTAAACCTACTTCTACACAAAGGCCTTTGTATGAATGGACCTTTGTATGTATGTATGTATGTATGTATGTTGAGGAATTGGTTTTTTTTTTATAAAGTTTGAACTGAAATGAAACTTCAAACCAACATTTTCAAAGTAAAAATAAAATAAAATGGTACTCATAAATACATTCAAATTTCATTCCCATTATTATTATTTTTGAAAATGTTGGTTTGAAGTTTCATTTTAGTTCACACTTTTAAAAATAAAAATAAAATCAATTCCTCAAAATACAATGGGATCAAATGAAAACTCCATCATTTAAAAAAAAAAAAAAAAAACTCTCTCTCTCTCTCTCTATATCCATTTGGGCACAAACCCATTTAGAGGAGCAAAAGCAAACCCCATTTTCATACCATTGTCACTTTGGCATGTGTGCATATTTTTACCCTAGCGTAATCCAAAAATTTCCCCCAAAAAATTAGAAAAATAAGTCAAATCTATTAGGAAGACTAAAAAAAAAAAAAAGAAAAAAAAAGAAGAGAAAAATTTCCCCAATTGTTTTGTTGAAAAAAATTCACTAAAGATGATGATGAAGAAGAAGAAGAAGAAGAAGAAGAGGATGATGATGATGATGATCAACCCAATTGTAAGAAATCAAGAATTAATGGGTTGAAATTTTTTTTTCCCCTCCAAATGGGAGTTTGTTTTGATCCCCAAATTATCTTGTATCCATGATGAATCATGTTTGCAAATTGTGAGATTTTGCGAATCATGTTTGCAAATTGTGAGAGTTTGAGAATCATGTTTGCAAATTGTGAGAGTTTGAGAGAGAGAGAGAGAGAGAGAGAGAGGAGAGATTTGTGTTTATTTTAATAAGAGAGAGGGATTGATTGATTTAGTTATGTATAAGTACAATTTGGAGATATTTTTTGGTGATGTTGGTTTTTTTAAAAAATTAATTTTTATTTTTTCCTGCAAAAGATTTAGAGTTTTGCTTTTTTGGGTTTGGAGACATAGATTTTGTTATTTGTGACTTTTTTTTTCTGTCAAAAAAAAATGATTTTGTTGTGATTTTTGTGAGTGAGAAAAAGAGAGAGAGAAAAGAGAGTTTTCTTTCTGTTGTTTGTTTGTTTTGCAGAGATTTTGTTTGTTGTCATGTGTTTTTTTTGAGAAACAGATTTTGGTTTTGTGTGTGATTTCTGAGAGAGAGTTGGTTGGTTTTCTTTGCTTTCAGAGGGAACCAGATTTTGGGTTGTGGTTTTTATTGGAGACATTTGTGTGTGTGCGTGTGTTTTCTGAGAGAAACAGATTTTGGTTCTTGTGTGTGTGTGTGTTTGTGTTTTTTAAGAGAAACAGATTTTGTTGTTGTGTGTTTGCTGTGTTTTCTAAAACTGATTTTTGGTTGTGTGTTTGTTTCTGTGATTTTTTTTTTTTTCCTGAAACAGATTTGGTTGAAGGTTTTCTGTGGTTTTCTGAGAGAAACATATTTTGGGTTGTTGTTGTTGGAGAGATTTTGTTGTTGGGTTGTGTTGTTTTGGTGTTGTGGGTCTTTCTTGTGCTGGGATTGTTGAAGAGCTAGCTCCCCTACACACACCCACAAGACAAAAAACAAAAAACAAGAAGAATAAGGAGACAAGGAAGAACAAGAACAAGGAGCAGGAGGAAGAGAAGGAGAAGAAATGTTCTCCATTGGCTGTGTGGCGATGTCCTCCTGGTGATGTTCTTCTTCTTCTTCTGCCCACATTGCGGAAATCAATCTGTTTTGGATCCCTTGAGAGGAAGAGCAAGAAGAAGAAAGGGGTTGTAGGGAGGGAGGGTGCGAGAGAGGGGGGCAAGGACTTCTACTGCTGGGATGTTGTTGTAAGGAGGGAGTTGGGCATACATACTACACCCATTCCATTTGTTTCCTCTCTTTGCTTCCCAACTCTTTGTGATGGACAACACCCACCCAAGAAACAACAACAACAACAACACTCTTTTGCATACTGGTGGAGGAGGAGAAGGGGCAGCAGCTTTGAGTCTTGCAAGTATGGCGAGAGTCTTTCTTGGAGAAACAGCGACAGCAGCGGCGACACCATCATCAGCAACACCATCAGCAGCATCAGCAGCGGTTGTATAACAACGACAACAGGAGGGGGTTTTGAACCTGAACTTTGACACTAGGGTTAGAGGTTGCCATTGCTTGGAAACTCAGACAACCAACCTCACATGTATATGGATGTGAAGGATGCCACAGAGAAGAAGAATAGACATGAGGAGGAGGAGGAGGAGCAGCAGCAGGGAAGAAGAATAGGAGCAGGAAGGCATTTCGGCATGTGTCCAAGGATGAAGCAAAGAAATTGACACGAGTAGGAGCAAGTGTTGTCGGTACTGGCTTGTTCCTTCTTCTTCTTTCTTTCTTTCTCTCTTCCTTCTTCGTGGCTATGGTGGGAGAAAGCTTGGGAGAAAGCTTGCAACAATGGTCTGACAGGAAAATTTCTAGGGCTTTGGGTCTGAAGAAGAACTGGATGGGAGAATTGGATTTGGTGGTGCAAGCGAGCATTGCTGCTGCTACTTAGCAACTGGATGTGCATTTGGAATCAACAGCAGCAATGCGCATTTGGTTTTGAGTTTTCTTGAATCCGGAGTGACATAGAATAGGGCAGGTTAGGGTTTTCAGATTCTTCTTCGGCGGATTCTTCAAGTAGGGAAGAAGGGGTTTACTTTTCAGGTTCTTCTTGAACTGCAGATTCTTCAAGTACAAGAGGATTTGGTTTCAGATTCTTCTTCTGCGGATTCTGCAAAGAGGAGGGTTTGGTTCGGTTTCAGATTATTCTGTGGATTCTTGAAATAGGGGGGGCTTGGGTTTGGTTTGGTCTCAGATTCTGCTGTAGATTCTTTGAACAGGAGGGGTTTGACTTTGGATTTGTTGGCTACTGCACACTCAGGAGGTGCATCATCCAGAGAGCCTGTGATTCTATTCCTTTTTCTTACTGTGTGAGGTGCATCGACAGTGGTGCTTTGATGCGACTATGAGGGTAGACAATGGCGCCACTCTGCCTGCGCGTTACTATTCATATTGGATTTTTCCTTCTCCTTTTATGCTCTATGGTTCCTCTCAATTCTTGTAGCCTTGTAGATAAGCAGGCACCAAGCAGCTCTTTGACTGAGCTATGGATGCTGCCTGCTTCTTTATCGAGTATCTTGAGCACCAGGAAACCTACTTGTGTTCAGGAAATTACAGAGCGATTGCTTGATCCATTTTGTCAACACCAGCTTGCACAAGAATCTCTTACTTGTGAGGAGGATTTGGGTGGAGTTGGATCGCTGGCAACAAAATGCGTACTGACTCAGGACATCACCTTGGCAAGCGATTCAGTGATTGCAGGAGCAGGAACCCTAGAAATCAAGGAAACCATTTCAGTTTCATGCGAGGTAGCTGGCTGCAACTTGGCTATCTTGTTGGAGGGTGATTTGAACCTGGGGGAGAAATCTTCAATCAGATGTGGGACCCTTGTGGTTCAAGCCGCAAATGTGAACCTTGGCGACAAATCCACATTCAGCACAACTGCATTGGCAGGAGATCCACCCCCTCAGACTAGCGGAACACCTTCTGGAACTGATGGAGCAGGTGGAGGTCATGGTGGGCGAGGTGCTTGCTGCTTGAAAGATGAGACAAAGGAGCAAGGTGATACCTGGGGTGGTGATATGTATGACTGGTCTACGCTGCATCGACCTTGGAGCTATGGCAGCAAAGGTGGAACCACTCGCTCAAGTGAGGATCTTGGTGGAAGGGGAGGAGGACGCGTGAATGTCACAGTTACAGGAATCTTGGTGGTTGATGGTTCAATTGAGGCAGATGGAGGTTCTGTCGGTGAGGATGGTGGTGGCGGATCAGGAGGTAGCCTCTACATCAAGGCTTCTCGAATGTAAATTTTGCTGCTCCCCCTTTTCTTCTCTCTCTCTCTCTCTCTCTCTCTCTCTCTCTCTCTCTCTCTCTCTCGCGTTCTTTCACATCTCAAGTATTGCTGTTTCTGAATGTTGAGAGAGAGAGTGAGAGCACGTGCGTGAAGGTGGTATTGAAACTGTGGGTGGGCTTGAATCTTTTGACTTCGGTTTTGCAGTAAAGGAAATGGGCAAATCAGTGCATCAGGGGGAACTGGACGTGGAGGTGGTTCTGGAGGTCGCATTGCAATCAACTGTCTGAGGCTTGATGGAGTTACGGTTTCTATCCACGGTCGGGTTTCCCTATCTCTCCTCCTCCTTCAAGTGTCTGGCAGCTTGTTTGCTTGTTCTGAAATATGTTTTGATGGGATGGAACTTTGATGCATGTACAACCTTCCAAGTCCTGTTCAATGTCATTGTTGTCTCAAACTCAATCTGTGTTGCAGTCAGCATGCATGCATGCATGTGTAACCTGTAACTTCTGAGATCTGTAGTTAGATTATCCAGCTCTCAGAAAAGAGTGGCCTGACATTTTCTATTTCCCTATTGTTTGCTTTTTGTTGGCAGGTGGGAATAGTCTTGGTTGCCCAAAGAATGCGGGTGCGGCAGGTACACGATTTGATGTGTTTTCTCAATCGTTATATGTCTCCAACAGCAATAAGACAACTGGGACGGACACGTTGCTGCTTGAGTTTCCCAATCATCCTCTATGGACAGCTGTGATTGTGGAAAAATCAGCGAGTGTTTTGGTGCCTCTGCTGTGGAGCAGAGTGCAGGTCAGTTCTGAATAAAATGAAATTTACAACTTTTCCTTTCAAGCAAATCTCATCATCTGCTTAAATCAGCAGTAGTTCTGAATGATTTGTTTTCCAGCATTACATTAGTATGTGGTGATGGTGCCAATGTAAAACTTTGAGACAACATCTGCAAATTTGCCTTGCAGAGCATCAATCTGTAGAGTTGACAATTCAGTGGGTTTTTTGTTTTTTCCTCTTCATGTGTTTGATGACCTCTGGTGGTTGGTTTTTTCAGGTACGGTCAATGATATCTTTGCAGTCGGGTGGCATTCTCAGCTTTGGGCTTGCATGGTTCTCCAGTTCTGAGTTTGAGTTGATGGCAGAGGAGGTTCTGATGAGTGACTCGACTATTAAGGTTTTTCTTGCACCAGCTTGCTGTCCATCCCTCTTGTTCCTGTCTTGCACTCTTTTGTTTGAACATGCGGGAATCCAAGGTTCTCATCTACGATTTCTACAGCAGAAATTTCTGATGTACCTATGCTTGTTACATTTGTTTCCTTCACTTTTCTTTTTGGGCACTTCTTTCTTTCTGTCCCAAGTCCTGAGAACACAAACTGATTGTGCATGGTAGGCTGAAAGTATGGTGAAACTTTGCATTTGTTTTGTTGTTTGCAGGTATACGGTGCTCTCAAGCTGACGGTGAAGATGCTGTTGATGTGGAACTCATTGATCCAAATAGATGGCATTCCTGACGATTTCATGTTGGCCACATCCACTGTGGAGACAAGTAACTTGGTGATTCTACGGGTGTGTGGTAAAACCCACTTTTGTCTATGGCTTTCACAATCCTTAAACTAGCTGATAAACCCTTCACATGTATTAGAGACAATGGATCAGAGATGCTGCTGGACTTCCTGTTTTCATAAGCAGTGTGGCCACATGGAAGTGTTTTGTTTTCTGGCATGTGAAAAAGTGGCACTCCAGAGGTTGTCTCATGGGTTTGTTCAAGACATGGTGAAGAAAATAGAAATATTATCAGACTTTGAGTCCTGATTGATGCTCTTGGGAGTTTCTCTATTGTCGTGGATCAAACCTCGAAAAGGCCCACAGTGAAAGAACTGGAGAATAAAGGAAGGTCTGAATATTGGTGTTGGATCTGAAGTGGGAAAGTTGGGGGTGTGTGGGATGGTGATTGTACCAGGAAGGGTCGGTGATCCAATCAAATGCGAATTTGGGTATGCATGGACAGGGATTGTTGAAGCTTTCAGGTCCCGGAGATTGTATAAAAGCACAGCGCCTGTTTGTCTCCTTGTTTTACACTGTCAATGTGAGTGATAGTTATCAGTGCCCATGATGGGAGTAGTTGAAAGATTGCTGTGTTCATTTACTCACCAACCCATTCTGTTCCTAGGGTTTGTTTGATGCAAGCAAACATTTGGTTTACTGGGTTCACTCATGGTTTACAGTTCATTCTGGAAGTCACAATGGTATTGCAATTTGATAAGAAAGTCTTTGTGGGGATTTTGTGTGCAGGTAGGGCCAGGTGCTTTACTGCAGGCACCACTAGAGGATGAGAGTCCCATAAAAGAAGAGTAAGCCTGCTATGGATCTCAAGATCACGCTGTATCCATAGCTTCATGTCCTTCTTTAGGGGAGAGAAAAATGTGTTTTTGTGGGTTAGCTACATCTCATGGGTGCTGGCTGAAACCACGATTGAGTCTTCTCTATTGCTTCCACAATTGTGACAGAAAGATAGAGATGCACATTTCTAGTATGAAATTGTTCTGGAGATATTCATACAAGAAGATTTACTAATATGAAGGATGGATGGGTCTTTGTTTCCAGGATCAGGAAACTGTACTGTGAAGGCTCAGCTTGTCCCAAAGAGGTCCTAACGCCATTTGAAGACTGCACATTGAATGTCTCATCCCCCTTCACGCTTCAGGTTGGTTTTCTCCTTGAATGATTCTTCCAGGTCAAGCTTTTTGTTTTTCATAAGTACTGAACCCTTGACAAGTGCCACCTCTAAACCTCCACTGTAGCTTGAGCCATCTTTCAATGTGAAGATTTCCACCCACAGTGGGTCTTAGATGAGTTAAAGCAAGAATTGGGTCTTACAATGGTTTTTTCACAATCTTGCAGATTTGTCGAGTGGAGGATGTGGATATCGATGGCAGTGTCCTTGGTGGTGCTGTTCATGTCCAGAGTGTCCGGACCATTTCAATCAGTGCCACTGGTGTCCTGTCTGCATCTGCACTAGGTGAGTGTTTTTTGTTTACTGCACTGGGTGCAGTGCTTCCTCTGCTAGTTATGTCGTCTTCTTCATCCTTCAGGTTTCTGAGGCGATCAGTTATCCTAATCAGAAAATCCTGATTGTTTGTTCTTATCATTGGTTAGCTTTTGTGTCAACATAAGTAGCAATCTGAGAACAAATCTGCCCATCATCATGCTCTAACACTAAGATGGGCTGTTGATCTTGTAGGTTGTCAGGGAGGATTAGGCAAGGGTGGGTATGGTGGTGTAGGTGCAGGAGGTGGGGGTGGACATGGGGGAAGAGGAGGGAAGGGTTATTTCAAGGGAAGCTTTTCGGAGGGTGGCGCTCAGTATGGCAGCAGTGAGCTGCCATGTGAGTTGGGCAGTGGTAGTGGTGATTCAAGCTTTGGGAATTTCACAACTGGTGGTGGAATAGTAGGTCTGCCTCTGTTCCCTTTGGTTTTCTACTCTCGCCTTTTTCCCTACTATTATCCTTCCTCAGTTTTGGGCAACTCCTTTTTGTTTTTTCCTGCATTTGAAAGCACCTTCACTGAGAGAAGGTGTTTTTTTTTTTTTCGTCTGTGGTCAGTGCTAGGATCACTTGATCATCCCATAGCATCTCTGGAGATCTACGGCATTCTTGCTGCTGATGGAGGGAGTTTCAACAAAACAGAAGTTAAAGAGTCAGAAGTCGACATTGGGGATCCTGGGGGTGGCTCAGGAGGGACCCTTTTACTCTTTCTGCAGACACTGGCAATGGCGAATGGTTCCTCTCTATCAAGTGCTGGAGGCCATGGTGGTCCAGTTGGTGGTGGAGGTGGTGGAGGTGGTCGCCTTCATTTCCACTGGGTCAATATTCCTACTGGTGTGGAATTTGTGCCAGTTGCCAACATCAATGGAGGCATCATTCATACAAGGTGCTCTACTACTTTCTTGCAGGAGAATTGGCAATTTGGAAATTCATGATTCTGAACATGTGTATATGATGAGGTTGTGGGTGTTGTGGATTATAGGGGAGGAACAGCTGGCACCAATGCACTGGATGGGAAAGAAGGCACGATCAGCGGGATTGAGTGCCCAAAGGGACTTTGGGGCATCTTTTGTGAGGTGGGAAGTCATTCCTCCACCTTATTCAATTTGTGCTTATATTTCTTGTCATGAGATTTAGGTGAGTGAGAGGGCTGTTTTGTTTTTGAAAAATGGAACTTCCCCATAGGTGTCTAGAGAGTCTTCAATTTAGCATCATGCTGAGGCGTGCACCCCATTGTGGAACTTGGGAATTTTGTAGGAGTGTCCAGTGGGGACTTACAAAAATCAGACAGGATTGGACTTTGATCTCTGCAAGAATTGTCCACCTGAGGATCTGCCACGCCGAGCTACATACAGCTATGTCCGTGGTATGTCAATGTCTGTCTTTTATTCCGACCCAATTTCTTCTTTGGTCTTCATAACTTGTGGAGTAAGCTGACAATCTCTTGGAACTGCTCTTCAGCAAAGTGTGTCAAACCTAAACCCTAAACCAGACTCTCAACCTACTTTACCTTTCAGGATCTCCTGATATGCCTGCTGTTGTGAACTGATGAAATCAGCGGAAATTTGTTTCTCATTGACTGGAGTCTAGTGCCACCCAATTGCTGTATTCTGCAGGAAGGTTGACATGGTTGTGGTGGCTCTGTCCTCAGGTGGGGTGGTGGAACCCATGTGTCCATACCAGTGCAACTCAGAGAAGTATCATATGCCCAATTGTTATACAGTGATTGAGGACTTGATCAGCACACTGGGAGGCCCTTGGCTGTTTACGCTCCTCCTATCGGTTGTGATGGTTGTATTAGCCTTAGTCTTGAGTGTTGCACGAATGAAACTGGTGGGAATTGACGATTTTTCAGGACCAGCACCAACACCTCACAGTGCCCACATTGACCATTCCTTCCCTTTTCTTGAGTCCTTGAATGAGGTACTCCACTGCTCTAAACCCTAAACCCTTGCACTGAGTCTCATGAAAAATGTGTTATCCATGTGAGAGGCCAGCTGTTGTTTTTGTACAATGAGTAATGGGAATTGATTCTCAGTAAGGGAAAGAAAGGGAGTGTTTGGGAGTTCAGGGATCCAGAATTTCTTGTTCAGAATTGGCTTGTCCTATTGTGTTACAGGTTCTGGAAACAACAAGAGTAGAGGAGACCCAGAGCCATATTCATCGCCTCTATTTTATGGGGTGCAACTCGTTTGCGGAGCCTTGGCACCTGCCACATACTCCTCCAGAGCAAATAATCGATCTTGTGTAAGGATTCAGCATGCATTGGATTGGTTATTGGATTTGGATAAGAGACAATTCTGTCTCCATCATTTGTTTGTTGACTGTACTGTTTTTGTTGTGGTTCTGGAAGTCTCTTCTGTCATGCATTTGGAATTAGAAGTTGCCTGGATGCTTGTATTCTGGAGCTTGTTTTTACTGCCCCCTATGCATTTGTTTACTGCTTTAATTCTTTTCATGTAGAGAATTTGACTAACAAATCTTGATGGATGACAAAGCGATTGTGCTACTGCTTATTTAACTGCAGGTATGAGGATGCATTCAATAGATTTGTGGAAGAGATCAATTGTCTGGCAGCATATCAGTGGTGGGAGGGCTCACTTCACAGCATTTTGACGGTACTGGCATACCCATTTGCATGGTCATGGCAGCAATGGCGACGGCGCAAGAAGGTACAACGGTTGCGAGAGTATGTTCGCTCTGAGTACGATCATGCCTGCCTACGGTCATGTCGCTCCCGGGCACTTTATGAAGGCCTTAAGGTGATGGGTTTTGTCATATATTCTTTACACTGATAGCAGAAGACTTGTAAATTGAGGATTTACAGGAGGAAGGAAGATTATGGGTATTATCTGCACATGTCTGATATGATGACCTGGGGGGATGATGTGGTTCGATCAGGTGGCTGCCACGCCAGACCTTATGCTGGCGTATATTGATGTATTTCTGGGTGGTGATGAGAAACGCCCTGACTTGCCACCCAAGTTAATGCAAAGATTACCGATGGCTATGATATTTGGTGGTGACGGCAGCTACATGGCACCGTACAGCCTTCACAGTGACAATCTCCTGACTAGCCTTCTAGGCCAGGTACCCGACCATGTTTGTGATTATGGGTATCCAGTTGCAATTGGACTATTTCCAGGTTTGGGATGTTGAAACAAAGATTGCACTTTCTCCATGACAGTGGAGCAAGACCTGAGAAAAGTTATGTGTTCTGATGAAGATCCTGTTTCTTTTGAGAAAGTTTGCATATGCCCATGGTGATGGAGCAATGAAATGTGAAGTATGAGAGAATGTTGAGTGAGACCATGGTCATCTTAATGAAATTTTTTGCATCTGTAGTTCCAGTCTTACAGACAGAGTCAAATGGGCATTTCAGGTAGTTCCATCTACAGCATGGTATCGAATGGTAGCTGGATTGAATGCGCAGCTACGGACAGTACGAAGGGGGTCACTTATAAGCAGCCTCATGCCAGTTGTGAACTGGTTGAACACGCATGCCAATGTCAAGCTTTCTCCCCAAGGTGTGCGGGTGGATTTGGCTTGGTATCAAGCTACAGCATCTGGCTATTACCAGATTGGGTTGCTTTTGAATGCTGCTGATGAGGTTCCAGCACCTATGCCAGTTCTGGAAATGCCTAGCCCAACTTCATCTCCTCGAAGGTAACAAAGAACTCAACATGTTGAGATGAACTCTTAACATACACTGAACAAAAAAATTCAATGTTACGAACAGTAGTTTTTGAACACTGCCTTTACACAGGCTTGTTGGGTTTTTGTACTGGCACTGGTGAAAGAAAGATGATGGAAATTTTACTGATGGTGAGCCATTTGAGTTGCAGTACGAATTATACCCATGTTGATCAAGAGGATTTATTCAGACCACCACCACATTGGCAATTCACCCGGGGCTACTCTCAACTCGGTTCCTCGCGACGCCGAATTGGAGGTGCAGTTTTGGATGCTGTCAGTTTGAGGTCCTTGGAATATCGGCGTGATCTTCTCTTCCCTCTGTCACTGATCTTCCGAAACTCAAGACCTGTGGGTCATCAAGTATGCAACATCAACCCACCATCTCTGAAATATATGTGGGTAGTTTTATATTTGTTGCTACACTGGGTTGCATGGCTAGTTTCATTCAGTAGTTGCTCTTCTTCACGAATGAGCTTGGGTTTAATGAAAAAAGTGGGGTGCACACTTTCTTTGGTGGACTGCAGGCAACAGTGGGGCTTGTTATTTCTCTTTTGCTGCTTGTAGACATCAGCTTGACGCTACTCATGCTACTGCAATTCTATTCCATATCTTTGGAACCGATGCTGGTGGTTCTTCTGGTGCCACCATTGGCATCAGTTCTGCCTAGTGCTGCTGGCCTTAATGCACTCTTCAGCCATGGTCCTCCCCGATCTGCTGGCCTTGCTCGTGTCTATGCACTCTGGAATCTCACATCATTCACAAACTTGGTATCTACTCACACACCCGCACTCTGTGCCATTTCTCTTTTTGATAGGATTGGGTACCCCACTGTGCCATTTCCTCTCCATTAGATAGGAATCAAAACTTTGCAATCATTGAGATGGGTATCCTTGGAAATTGTTCCTATGAGTTTCTGAGAGCTACTCTAATTAGCGCATGCATCCTTGTTAGAATCAGAACTGCACAGAGGGGCTCCACTCATGCACAACTGAACTGTTTTGGTTGTTCAATGCAGTTTGTGGCATTTGTATATGGATTGTTTCACTTTGTGATGAAATTGGGTGCCAATGGCAGTGGTCTTCAGAATGTCCATTTCAGCTCGTATGTGCATTTCTCTTACTGTTTGGCTTCTTGCTTTTTTACCTTCATTTATTTGCTTGATACATGGATATTCCTCTTTATACATGTCTAATAAGCTTGAAAAAAATGCAAGAGAGGTTTAAGCTGGTAGATGTGGTGATTGTTTTACCATTTTTATGAGCTTGTTTAAGAGGTTTTAAGCTGGTAGATATGGTGCTAGTTTTTGCTTTGTTGAGAGAGGACTTGCCAGCTGAAGTTTTGGTGAAACTTGCTGGAGCAGGGAGGAAGACAACTGGTGGCTATTTCCGACTCTTTTAGTGATAGTCAAGTGTGTGCAAGCGAGGATGATTGACCTTCACATTGCCAATCTTGAGGTTCAAGACCGCACTCTTTACTCGGAGGATCCTGATGATTTTTGGGAGTCCTAGTGCGGTGAAGAGACCGATGGACACAAGGTGTAATTTCATCAGCAGCCAGAAGAAATGGCATTGTTTTTTTATTCACAAGACCACCACCAAACAGATGAGGTGACTTGCTGCACAGCTTTTATTCCAGTGGTTCTTGGTGTGTTCTCAATGCCTGCAGTTTTACTCTATCAAATACCAGCTGTTTAAAAGTGTTGGTTTTTAAGGGCTTTTGTTTGTAAGAGTGGTGCCTTCAAAAGGAACAAAATTTAGCATTTGGTTGTTGGCAGAGTTGGAAAATTTGGCAGATGGAAGAAACTAAATTTTTTTTGTTAGATTTTAGAGAGCAAAATCTGTTTTCCAGAGCGAAAGAAAAACCCAAGGGCCCCCTATTTCCTGCAGTCTGGATGAGAAGACAACAGTGAAAGAAGAAGATGGGCACCACTCAAAAGAGGAAAAATCAACCAGTAGAAACAAAAAGCTTCAAAATGCATAGAACACAAAGGAGAACACTGGTCAGGAAGGACATTGGGAGCAATTTCTGATTTCTGATTTCTGATTTCTTCCAGTTCAGAGTTGAAAAAATTGCAGAAAACAGACTTGCAGGTTGCTGCTTAGATTTGCAAGTCTACTGTTGATACATCAATGCCAAAAGCATGGTGATAGTAGAACACAAATGTTTCTATTGGTTTACTACAGTTGCATTCTAGATGAGGGAATTATTTTCTGGGTGTGAAATTGTTGCGCTCACTCTGTATGGTTTTTATTTTTCTTCTGTAGCAAAGCAAAGTGATTTGCAACATGTTACTTTCTTTGTGTAATGGGGATTTTCCTTATGAATTTTGGTGACGCATTTTGTGGGCATCCAGAAAATGGCGGATGGATGGAATGACAAGAGAGTGTCTCCACAACTTCATATTCTAGTTTGAATCTGAACTCCTACCTCCACATTTCATTTGTCTCCACACTTCATATCTGAGTTTGCTTCAGAACTCTTCCTTCCTTGTGCCTTTATGGTTTCGGTTTTCTATCTATACCACCATTTCCTACTTTGCTAGCAAAAAGATATACAAGTGGATAGTGTGAGAGGTTCTCAATAGTGGCTCATGTGGTTGAAATGGGGTTCTATGGCTTTGTGTCGAAAACTCTGGAAGTGACTATATATATCTATATATATATCTATGGGAATGAAGCTTCACCAGACAGACTTGATTACTGCACATCATTGACTTGAGAGTGAGTTTTTCACTTAGCATGCCATGATTAGCATTCTCCATTATGGTTTCAAAGATGTATAACTGGTTGACGGTTCCAAACTTTTTGCAAAAGAGCTTTCCTCTCGATGGTTTGAATCTCAAGCCCCTTTTCAAACGTTACCAGCAATGACAAGAGTTATAAGCAAGAGCAGTTCTAGAAATTTCAACACCAACATGCAACAAGAATGGAACCATGAAGGATGATATCACATGAAGAAAAGATGCACTCCTCTCTTGGCACTCTGATGATATCAAATCACATGAGGAGAAGATGCACTACTACTTCGAAAAACACTCTGATGATCAAATCACATGAACAAAAAGATGCACTAATCTACTTCAACAAACACCCTGATGATCAAATCACATGAACAAAAAGATGCACTACTTTACTTCCACAAACACTCTGATGATCAAATCACATGAACAAAAAGATGCACGACTCTACTTCCACAAACACTCTGATGATCAAATCACATGAACAAAAAGATGCACTACTGCCACAAACACTCTGATGATCAAATCACATGAAGAAAAGAGTATCATCATCATCATCATCATCATCACTCTGTGCAGTATTTTTGCTGACAGAAATTGATTTGCGTACATATTTCTCAACTAGCATAAGAAGAATAGAAGGGAAAAAAAATTTGCCTTTGTGGCAATTAGCTTGATTAACATGTACACAAAGTGTGGGGAGCATTGAGGATGCTTGGAGGAGAGTGTTCAACAAGATGCCATCTCAAGATGTAGTCACTTGGAATGCCAGATGGTATCGAGACATGTGAAATGTGGGCAAGGCCAGAAGGCATTGGAACTATTTCCACAAATATGCAACAGGAGGTATGAGCCTACGAGGTACGAAATTTGTTGTGCATGATGTGGAAGAAGAAGAAGAAGAAGAAGAAGAGGTTTGCCATTTGTATCACCATAGTGAGAAATTGGCTATTGCATTTGGGCCTCATCAACACAGCCTCCTGGTATTCCTCTCCGAATAAGAAAAAATCAGAGTGGGGTTTGTGAAGATGGCCATACTTCTACAAAGTTTTGCCATCTCAATTACAATACTTGGGAGAGCAATCATGATGGTGAGGGATGCCAATCGCTTTCATTACTTTGAAGATGGTGTTTTGTTCTTGCATGGATTACTGGTGATGCCAGTAATCTGTCTTGTCAATCATGATATCAAGTTCATTTTGTTTATAGTAGCATGTCTAGTGGTATTGTAACACAATCAAAGTTCCAACAGCATTATGTTATCAGATGTCGTAGCACCGAAAACCAAAAACTCAGGTTTAATCCAGAAATTAAACCTGAGTTTTGGAGCAGGAAACCAAAAACTCGAGGTTTAATCCATCAAGCGAAAATTTGGGTAAATAAACAATATGTAGTGTATTGGGTTATCAAACTATTGATCTCAGGAATCGGGCACGAACCTAGGCTCATTTTATCTACATTGTCATTGCCAATAAACTGACATAGTGAGATCAAACAAACTTTTGAAGCATGAGTGTTAGCTTTCGAGCTAGCATGGTGTATTGTAATTTCTGACAATAATATAAGTAGTGTTGAACTGGCTCCGGTAGTACTAGCATATTGATCATAGTTTTGAAGATCTGGAATCGCAAATTGGGGCTCAAATTAGACACTTTTCTATGAGGACAATTGCCCTTTTTTATGGGCTTTCCCAAGCCAGAGTTTTGAGGCCTTCTGCTGCTGCTGCTGCTGTGTTGCTTCTCTCTCTCTCTCTCTCTCTCGCTGTGTGACTCCCAAATGCAAGGCTTTTACAGAAACCCTAAGATTGGGTTGTGGAGAACTCTAAACATCTGCTGTGGCTGAATTGACCAGATGAGAGAAATTGGCATTAAAGGTTTCTACAGAAAAATTGAGACCAGGGAAAACAGACTCCCTTTCCCGAAAAGCATAAGTTAGTAGGAAGAAACTCTGGATCATGCTCACCAACAAAGCCTGGGGTTTCCATGGGAGGAAAAAATAAAAATGGGGCTATGAGATTTGCATTCAGATCTTATGATCCAAGCAATGCTCTTTGTTGTGGCTTCTTCATGAAAAGCAGAGCAATTTGAACTTTTTGTTGCTAGATGAGTCTTGAATCCGAGAATTATGGCTGAATTAAGTGATATGGCGGTGCAGGTTACACAACAGCCTTGTGAGGTAGTAGGATGTTTCTTTGCCCATGTTCTTCTCATGTGTCTCCAAAGCAAATCAACACATACCATCTGTCCAAGAGAGAACATGGCTCACAGATAGAAAGTGAAAGGGATACCATATTGCCTCCATGTAGTTATCACGCATTTGAAAGCAATCTCAAAGAAATTGTGCAATCTGTTCAAGAAAGAACCCATCTCACAGAAGACAATGAAAGGATACCATGCCCTGCATATTCTCACACACTTGAAAGCAATCTCTCAAAAGGAAATTGTGCAATCTGTTCAAGAAAGAACCCATCTCACAGAAGACAATGAAAGGATACCATGCCCTGCATGTTCTCACACATTTGAAAGCAATCTATAAAGGAAAGTGTGCAATGTGTTCAAGAAAGAACCCATCTCACAGAAGACAATGAAAGGATACCACGCCCTGCGTGTTCTCACACATTTGAAAGCAATCTGTAAAGGAAATTGTGAAATGTGTTCAAGAAAGAACCCATCGCACAGAAGATGTCAGTGAAAGAAAGGATACCACATTGCCCCATGCTCTCACACATTTGAAAGCAATCTATAAAGGAAATTGTGCAATCTGTTCCAGAAAGAACCCATCTCACAGAAGATGCCAGTGAAAGAAAGGGATACCATATTGCCCCAAGTTCTCATGCATTTGACAGCAATCTATAAAGGAAATTGTGCAACCTGTTAAAGAAAGAACCTGATGGTGTGGTTCCTTGTGTGGCTTTTCTAGGGTTATATGGTATTGATCATAGCAATTGAGCTTCCAGCACTTCATGCCGCACTATAAGGGGTAAAATTCAAAGTGGACATAGTTGTGGCTCAAACTGGGCCACCAGTGGTGATCATGCAGTCTATCAAGCAATTTGAGTGATTATAAGAAACCACTTGTTTACACTTGCTAGTGTTGTGGTCAGAAACAAGGCAGTGGCTTTAGAGTAGACAACACCAAATTGGTCTCACTTGTATGTATGTCTGGAGCATTGCCTAAAGTGCCGGATGTCAACAAGGAAGTTGAGTTTTCCAGCAATGGTTGCAGCATTAAGCCCTGGCCCAGCTCTGATTCTGCTGCCCCCCTTAGCCTTGCAGTGGTTGACATTAATGTGCCTCAAAAGAAGGGCCATACAAGCAATGTGGGGGAACACAACGATGAAGAAGAAGAAGAAGAAGAAGAAGGAGAAGGAGAAGGAGAAGGAGAAGAGTCAGTTGTTGTGAACATCAACCCTGTCATGGAACCACCATCTGTAATTGGTGAGAGAGTTCTCCCAAATGGGGATTTCTATGTTGGTTCATGGCAGGGCAACTTGCCCGAAGGAACAGGCAAGTACTTGTGGGCTGATGGGTGTATGTATGAAGGGGAATGGGGAAGAGGTAAGAAGACAGGGAAGGGGAAATTTTCATGGCCTACGGGAGCAACGTATGAGGGTGATTTCATGGGGGGTTACATGCATGGTGTGGGGACATACACTAGTGGGAGTATTGGAGGCACAACTTATAAAGGTCATTGGAGCTTGAATGTGAAGCATGGACATGGCCGAAAAACTTACGCAAATGGTGATGTCTATGAGGGGTTTTGGAAGCAAGGGGTCCAAGAAGGATTTGCAAAGTATGTGTGGGCAAGTGGCAATGAGTATCAGGGTGAATGGAGAAATGGGTCAATGTGTGGTAAAGGGATTTTGACATGGGCAAGTGGGGACAAATTTGATGGGCAATGGCTGGATGGCCTTGAGCATGGACGTGGAATTTACACATGGGTTGATGGGAGTTGCTACATTGGAAATTGGAGTCGAGGATTAAAAGATGGAAAAGGAGTGTTTTATCCTGATGGCAATCTTTCCCCTGATACGAGGTTGCTGCAAAATAGTGACAATCTTTCAACATTCCAGCAATCCCACAAGGTTGGTCACGATGGTGGCCTGGAATTACGAGCTCCAGGGTGGTCAAGAAGCCACTCCTCATCACATGTGGGTGATGTTGTTCCAAGGAGTGGTGAACTCTTACAACACAGTTCATATCACCGATGGACAATATTCGAGTCGCCTGTTGGCAAGGGTCCAAGATCAGATGCAACCACACCATGGACAGGGGACACAATTCTTGAAGGGGTAGAGAAGACAGGGCGTGGTTCACATCCACCAGACAGCAGCAATGAACCTGGCCTTTTCCCTACTGTAGTGGTACGGGAATATGTCCAGGGTGTGCTCATGAGTGAATTGGTGAAGGAAAATGCAGAGTCTGATGGGCACAAGAAGAGGCGACCAAGGAAGGCGCATAAGGAGATAAAGAGACCTGGTGAAACCATTTTCAAGGGCCATCGCAGTTATGACCTCATGCTCAACTTGCAGCTGGGAATCAGGTAATTACTTCACATAATTTGTTTGTTACTTCAAAGATGTTGGTCATACATTGTTGGATGCCTTGCAGGCTTCATAATCAATCAAGAGGAGGATTGTTGTGGATATAAGCATTGATCGAGTTCTGCACATGTCAAGCACCAAGGCCAAACTTGTTTCATGGATCAAAAGATCTTTGCAGATGCTGATGTACTATATTTTTCAATGAACAGGTACACAGTTGGCAAGATAACACCCGAACCAAAACATGAGATTTGCCCCAATGATTTTGGATCTCACGCCAGGATCCACATGAACTTCCCTCGAGGGGGAACACCTCTGACTCCTACTCATGATTCATCTGGCTTCAAGTGGAAGGATTATTGCCCCATGGTTTTCAGGTGTTCTATATCACTCCTTGCTGCATGTATCTCTTCTGGGTGCATGCTCCTGAGAGATGATCAATGCTTAATTATTTGGACAAAACTCTGTGACAGTCATGAGCGATCGCTCATGAGGGGATGTGAAGCCATCATCTGAGAGAGTTGGGATTTTGAGGCCACTGATGAGCTGTAGGAGTGGGAACCTTTCTTTACTTTGCAGGCATTTGCGGGAGATGTTCAAAATCGATGCTGCTGACTATATGCTTTCACTTTGTGGAGATGATGCCTTACGAGAACTTGTGTCACCCGGAAAGAGTGGCAGTGTTTTTTATCTCTCACATGATGACCGTTTCATGATCAAAACAATGAAGAAATCTGAAGTGCAAGTGAGTAATTAGCTTGTTGTCCAACTTTCTAATCTCTAAACCCATGATCCTCCTGAGCTTCACTCTAGTAGTAGGGTCTCAGATCAATCTTGTTCAAGAATCATGCTCAAGCTGCCTCTATTCTGTTGTTTCAATTGCTAGATCACCAAAGCCCATCCTTTTTCTTCTACAAATGACACATGCAGCAGAGACTGATCACCAGTACTAACTTCAGAGTTCTAAGGGGTGTTCTATACACCAGGATATTTCTATATATCTGATGTCGGCATTCTGGAACTACTGTCATTGGAATATGGCAGGTATTGTTGGCAATGTTGCAGGGTTACTATGACCATGTAAAAGCATATGAAAATACTCTTATCACAAAGTTTTTTGGCCTCCATCAGATCAAGCCTTATGGTGGCCAGAAGGTAGCTTAGCTGCTGGGCTCAAGATCTTATCAGTGTTTTGACTTTTAGTTGAAGGTTTGTGACAAATTTGGGGCTTGAAGAAGGCATTGCTCAAGTAGTGAAGCAATCAGTAGCTCTATTGTTCTCCTTTGTTGTAATGGAGGAAACAAATGTAATCCTTGAGAGCTGTTTGTTGAGAGCTGTTTGTGATAGGTTTTTCTTGTGTATTTTTTTTGTCTCTTCAATCCTCTCACCACTTCATTTGAACATCCATGGAGCAAGCAGAAATTTTGTATTGCAAATGTTGAGAACTTAGCAGGGGATTCGTGCAGGTGCGGTTTGTAGTAATGGCAAACATGTTCTGCACAGAGCTCCATATACATCGCCGATTTGACCTGAAAGGATCATCTCTGGGACGCTCTGCTGACAAGGTGGAAATTGATGAGACAACCACACTCAAGGATCTTGATCTTGAGTTTGAGTTCATTCTCGACCCTGCATGGCGTGAGTCACTTCTAAAGTAAGTCGGTTGATCTGTTCTGTACTTATATTAATTTTGCTCCTTAATTGTTCATGTTATGAAATGAGTAGTCGAAGCTGTAGTCATGAGGTCAGGAAAGTCTTGTTGATCAATGCACTGTGTGGCGTCTAGACCATCAAATTATACATAAAGATGTGGATTCTTCGGGCAGGCAAATTGAGCAGGATTGCAAGTTTTTAGAGGCTCGGGGCATCATGGACTACAGTATGTTGCTGGGCCTTCACTTCAGGGCCCCCCAGTTATGTCCAGCTCTTTTGTCATCAGACCCATCATCCACTCCAGACTTGCCTTCAAGTGAATCTTTCATAATCACAGTTGATGATGGTAGCTGCCTTCTCCTTCCTGATTTTGTATTTGTGATACATATGGCTTCTTTCCCTGACCTTCCAGATTCACTAGATAGATTTTGTCTAGATTTTTGTCAAACCCTAATGCAAGCAAGCAAGTAGATCCTGCTTTTTACTGATTAGCAGTCTCCTGTAACTTGTTACCCCAAGTGCAGAAGACGCATGGAGTAGTGCCATGAGAGGTTTGGTGTTGGTGGCCCGAGACAGTGGCCATGATGATGGAGGGATTCCAGGTATCCATGTGCGTGGAAGCCCTTTACGAGCATCAGTAGCTGGTGATCCTGAGGTTGATTTGCTTCTTCCAGGCACTGCTCGGTATGATTTAAATGTGCACATAAGTCTCTTCTTCTTCACATAACTTCTTTTCTTGCATAATACATGTCATGTTTGGTACTGTTTCTAGCCCAATTTAAGGTGAGGTTAGACCAAATTTTTTGGTACTGCATAAAAATGGGTTGGTGGTTTGTTTTGTTGTGTGTCTGTCTGTTGTCATCTGAAATCAATTGCAGGAGTACTTGAACTTTCCTAAAGCAGGTTAAGAATACAACTGGGTGTCAATATGCCTGCGAGAGCTGATCGGGTTCAGAAGAGGTCTGAAGAGCAGACTGGCAGCAATGATTCTGAAGGGGATCTGTTTGGGGAGTCCCATGACGTGGTGCTGTATCTTGGCATGATTGACATTCTTCAAAACTACAGCCTTGCCAAGCGTATTGAGCATGCCTACAAGGCTTGCTGTTTTGATTCAAATGGCATTTCTGCTGTTGAGCCCAAGTTATACTCCAAGCGCTTCCAAAAATTCATCCAGAAAATTTTCCCCCACCCCACCGCAATCACCACCACCACCACCACCACCACAACAACAACAACAACAACAATGTCTCTGAATCCTCAGTATCAACTGAAATCTTATCACCTCTGAACAAAATCCTTCCTTACCTCATCTTTTCCTTTAACCTCGAGTTTTTTCTTAAGGTTGGTACATTAACATTTCAAGTGTGTAAAAAAAGCTGTGTAGTAGTTCCAGTATGAATGAAGGAGTATGAATGAAGGTACTCTAAGGTACTCTAAACTAAGGTACTCTGGCTTAGTTTGGCAATTAGGAGCTACCTTTTGCATTTTCATCATTTGATAAGTTCATCAATGCCAAGGTGTTGTTCATCAACAAGATCACACACATGCCAAGCAATGATGTGGTATTCATTGCACTTCATACCCTAAACCTTGTTCCTCCCATCCATTCATCTACAATACATGGAAACGCATAATGGATCTCTCTAAAACTTCCCCATTCATTTATAATGTTTGATTGTTTGGTGTCTTTGCATGAATGTTGATCTACACATGCTCCAATGGTGCAAGATTTGTAAGGTATGATTCCCCATAAGCAATATAAGTTACCATGAATGCTACGGACAATTTCAATTGAGTGAGAAAAAAGTCAAAGGTGCAATTGAAGCATGATATTAAGCAAAGCAAACCCTATTAATCTTTCAATGGTTAGTAGTTTTAGTTTAGAAGGCCGCATATTTAGATTGTACACATTGATAGTAGATGGGTTGGCATTCTTTGTCAAATTGTTGACTTTATTGCTAGTGTTAGATATGCATGCATGCAAGTAGGAAAATAATTGAGTGCAAAAGCTAAAAGAAGCCACAATTGTCATTTAAAATGATTGTTTAAAAAACAATGGGTTTATTTGTCAAGATGATGTGGTAGATTAAAATTGGTTATAGAAGGAGATGGATTAGAAATCCATGATTTTTTAAAGGGACCAAAAATACTCATGACAAAAAAATGTCACAAAAAAATGTTGTGTTAACGTGTGAGTAATTAATGTTTGTGATTATGTCATTTTTTATGCATTTAAAATCATTCAACTTTTTTTTTAAAAATAATGACTATATTCAGATTTTTTTGTAGCAAATTTTCACATAATGGAAACAAAAAAAAAACCAAAATGGGAATATTTTGTATCATATACCTTCTATTGTTAAAAACATTCGCCATTTTTGAACTAAAAATTTGAAAATTTTGACAATATTCCGAATATTTAAATAGGATTTATGATCTTAGGTTAGTTAGTCAGCATTTTTTTTATCATTTCTTGTTTTAGGCACCAATTTCTAAAAGTTGTCACCATCAATGTGCAATAATCAAAATCTTTTTTAAAAACCTTGGCTGCAATGTTTTAAAAGTGTTTTGGAGTATTTACTCTTTAGATTCATTTTAAATTGTTTTACATGTTCCAATAATATACTTATTTTTATATTGTCATCTAAACACATTAAAGACTTAGAGCATTCATATAATTTTTAACACTAAAACCTTTTAAAACAAGCATTGATTACATTTGTTGTGATTACATTCAATTGCTTTTGGTTCCCAACAAACTTATTTTTCTTGTATGGTATTATGCGACTATGTTTTAAATTGCACTTTCTTTTTTTGATCATCTATCATTCTTTTCTTTAATTTTGATTAAGAGGTTTTGATGATATAAACATTATGGTTCCAATAGGTTTCAAGCATGATTAAAAAATGTATTTGTTAAGTTGTAATATAAAAAAATTGGGATGCGACTAATTTTGTAAAGGGAAAGAATAGGGTATAAAAATTGTCATGTGATGAAATAAATCAAATAATGTTAATTCCTTGGCCAACTTGATTATTGTTAATTCAAGACCACAATAATTTTTGAGCACATGTTATTTGGTTAACGACATTTGACCAACAAAGGCAAATTCTAAATTTCTTACAACATTGATCCAACAATTTCCTACATACCACACTAATAGAGACCACCAAATGATTGTGAGTTGCATGACATTGTTTAAGACTTCTTAAATCTACCATTTAACATGATCATATTTTAAATTTTAAAATTCCTATTTCATATAGGCCCTAGGTACAACTATTCCTTGTCAAGAAGCAACTTTAGTGGCATGCCAATCAAAGGACATCAACTAGATTTTTCTTTATAAATCCTTGATGGTTTCACAAAAACATCTTTATAAAATTTTACTCACAAACATGTAAGCTTTTCCACCCTCACACTTGCTATAGGAAGTTGCAATCACGTTACCTAATATTTGTTTACTTCAAACTTCATGACATTTTTTTATTAATAAATGTAGTTGTATGATCTATTACCATTCAAGGACAACATGTAAATTTTGTTCTTCTTGATAAAGCTCTCACATATTACCCTTCACATTTGCAAACAAATGTGTTTTATTTCCTTAGCAAAAATTACATAACCCATTAGTATTAGTATTCATTCTCTTGCTTAAAACCATCTAGGAGGATTTCCCATCCACGACAAGTCAAAATATGCTTGTTAATTGTCACCATACAAATCAACATTTTCAATGTGTTGCCATGCAAATTTTTAACCAACAACCCCATGCAATTAAATTAAAGTAAATCCCAATTATAAGGTGTATCAATGGATTGTAACTAGTGGAACATGTCCATTCACTCGTCACAAAAAATAAATTATGAACATGTTAATGGTCACACATGTAACCATTCCATTTGATGAAAATTTTGTGTTTTCACAAAATCAAGCAACTTACTCTAGAATTTGGAAAATTTTAGTTATTTGTGTGGCCTTTTCCAAATCTTATTATTTGCATCTTGATGAATGTAGTTGATGTCCTTCATCAAGCTCCTAGTTGCTTTGATTATCTTCATAATGTTACAATTCATAAGAGTTTCCCAAATGGCTTCCAACCTTTTTTTTTACTAAGTTTGTGCATCTTGACATTACATCCTTTTTTTAATCCAACATATTGTAGCTTACCTTTTTTGACATATAATACTTCTTTTCTTTCTATTGGGTAATCACCAATGGTTCAATAATGACTCATGCAATTCAACTATTAGCTCCAACTTCCTAACCATTTGAACAATGACTTCTTCTTTAGATCAACTAATTATCATGGGGTCATTAAACATACATTGGGTGCATTTTCCTCCTTCAATTGTGGCTTCCTACCAATAATTGAACAATAACAAGGGCTCCATGATTTGCAACAATTTGAGCTTCCACCCATTCTGAGTATTGATTTATAACCATTGAAATATATTTGTTGCCATGGTTAGTTTTAAGTAGTTGGTAAATTATATTTAATGTGACCTTATAAAAGAATTAACTAATAGGTATATTGTGCACATTTTCAACTTTAAATTTTAATAATCTTGCACTCTACATTAGCTACCACTCTTTGCATTTACAAACCACCTTTCTAATTGATTCAATCCTATTATGCCAAAAATAATGTTGTTTGACTTTTTGCAAAATCTTCCTTTCACAAAAATGGGCAAGCTCTTCATGGATGCCCTCTATTGAAATTTTTTTCTATTCCATGCATGGAACCAAAAAAATTCTTGTAATATAAATCTTCATTTTGTTAATGGTAATGGAATGGTTGTTTGTGTGTTTGTTCTTTTTTAAAGAACACCCTTTTGGTAACACACCATTTCTGAGGACCTATAAATGCATGTTGCATCTTTCCAAATGTCCATGATGCTGATAGGAGCTTGTTGTTGAGAGCTCCCCACATTCACGGTTACTACACCTCTCATGGGGTCAATCATGTTAATTTCCATTATTCACTTTTATTGAGCCAAACATTGAAAGAACACTTTAAAGCTCTTGCCACCTCCTTCACAAGCTCCTAGTAAAAGCATTTTATTATTCTTTCCAAATGTTTCAAATTCTTCCAATTCACTTTCTTAATGGTTCAATTCCTCCACCTCAACTATGTACAAAAAGGTAGCAACAAACTTTGCCTCTAAATCACACATATAATCATGGTTAATTCCATAATAACAATTCACATGTTCATTAATTCCTCCTATGTGCCAAATCAATAGTAACATCTACTTTCCATCCACACCACTCAACTTTATCACCTATTGCCAATGTTGCCAAGGTTTCAATGTTTCAGATTTCATTTTCAATTTTTTTCCATTTGCTACACCCATTAGAAATTTGCTTAGAGTGTTTGCATTGCCATGTTTCATCTTGGGTCTATGCATGAGCATCAACCATTCAAAAGGCTTGTGAAGTTTTCAAAATAAAATGCCTCATATGTAGGTAATATTAAAAATGCATACCACCCTAAATTAAGGCATAACACTCCCCTTCCATGGGATGGTATTTTTTTTATAGGTGAAAAAGACTTGTTAGCATACAATATCACAACTTCTTATTAATCCACCTTTTGATTTAGGACAACACCCATTCCATGCAAAGACTAATTGATGTCTTAGATGAAAATTTTGTCAAAGTTTGGCTTGTTTAACATTGGGTGATTCATAAATCCTTTTTTAAAATTCATGAAATGTTACTTGGCATGCACAAGTCTAGTTGAAGGTCACATATTTTTTGAGCAAATTGAATAGAGGCAAAACCAACTTGGCATAGCCTCTAATGAACTTTCAATAATAACCTAGTAACCTTAAGAATGTTCATACATTGACGATTGTCTTAACCGTCGTAAAATTTTGGACAATTCATACCTTTGACACATTAAGTTATATACATGTGAGCTCACTACATGACCTTTGAACACCATTTCACATGCTTTCAAAATACATTGGTGGGGTAAAACCATAATCAAGAAATCCAAATTTGCCAAAACCTTAACCATAAATTTAAAACATTGAAAACAACAAACGTGCTTAATTGAGTAAATACAACATCAATTAGCCCAATAGAAGGTATGCATATATTTTGGTTTGTTAATTAAATCGATGGTAATGCTTTTAGAATTTGTAAGTGTTATATTTTTTAGTTGGCAAGGTCACCTTATGCACATACTTAAAAATAACTTGGCTACATTTTGCCCAAAGAAAACAACACATCAATTTTTTTAAAACCTTTCTTTCTTCCCATAATGAAAGTTGATTGGGAGTAGTTTGATAGGAAGGAAACCATTGAATGTCAATGGTGTATTCACCAATTGTGCAACACCCCAATTCTAATTTGATTTAGGCAAACACCTCTTGCAATTGACCAACAAATCCCATGAGGTATCAATTTAGGTTGTCAAAAGTGAAGAATGTACTTTCATTAAACTTTTAATTTCATGCCACCTACACTCAAACTATTTAGTTAGTCAATCGATTTCTTTTCACGCTTGGGAATTTTATTCTTTTTTTTTGCCTTGGTTATTTTAGACAAAACACCCCACATGTCTAGCTTTGAACATCAAACCTTAGCTCAAATTTGCTTTTCTTGAATCAAAACCTAAATTGCCAATTTGAAAAGTTGTGATAATTGCCTCTTGCTTAAAACCACTAATTGTTGATATGTGGAAATAAACAAATTGTTTATCTATTTTAACCCTTCCATTCACACAATTGTTTCAAGCCTATCATCTTCCAACTCTAACAAGCCCCATCCCAAATCATCAATGATAGTGCACTTTGGTGGCACTACATCCATTCCAAGCATGTGGCAAACTTCTTCTTTTACTTTTATTCACTCATACACATTACATCCTTGCAACTACCTTGCCAATATCTCAACTTGCATTTTGCACTCATTAACAACTATTGATTTGCCATGTAGTTTTCTTTTCGCAAATAGGAAGATGGACCCATCTTCAAAACAAACACATGATAGGGCCATGAAAAAAATAGTTTGATATTGTTTGGTTAGTGTAGTACTGTGCTAAGCAAGGCGACATCTTGCATGTTACAATTAAAGCTAATGCTCATTTGCTAGTAAATATTTACTATACCTTGTACTGTAGACTCACACCTGCAATTTGCAAGTTCAACATGAAGACAATAATTAAGAAACAGAAAGCATGAAAGGAAAGGTAGAGATGTTTCACAGCTTACCTTGATCGAACTAGCATGGATCCATAGGAAGATTCCAAACTCCACTCCAAACAGAGTGACAAATTTTTTTGTTAAAGAGATGTTGTAAGAACCTCCCAACGTTCATGGAAAGATGCAAGTTTGCATGAATATGTTGTTCATGGGGAAGCTTGACAATGGGGAAATCACACACGGTTAGGGGAATCCTAGGTTGACTAAGTGCTTGAGAGAGAGAGAGAGAGAGAGGTTTGCCAATAATTGGTTTAGACATATCGTTAGCATATTTTAATAGCAGTTGTTAGTGCATTTAGAATCAAGGTGATATACATCAAGTGACATAATTTTTGAACATTTTAACAATCTATGATGTGTAATTTTGTAACAACCATGTTGCTTGATGCAAGTTAATGCTTCTCAACCTTCATGCATAGTTGAGATATGTTATTAGAGGTACCTTCATTGCGAGGTAACAATGTGAGGAGTTGTGTTAAGTAGTATAGGTTCATCCGATTATATACATTCCTCTTATAAAGCCATAATAGGTGTTTATGTAGACCATTTGAATTTTTGTGCCATTAAGAGTGTGTTTGGAAGTTTTGTGTAAGTAGTGCGGTTTGAATGAATATTGATCCAACACACAAGTGTAAGACATAATATATAGAATCTGAAAATTTTCTTACCAATTCTATGTAGGAAAAAACCAGCTTTTTTTTTTTTTTTCTGGCATAATTTAGTGATTTGGCTAAAAATAATTTCAAAATGGCTAAAAGTTATGTTATGTGTTTTTTTTTGGTTTTCTAGTAGCCAAATTTGTACAGTTACTAAATTTTTTTTTAAAAATTAAAAATACCCTATTGGGTTCTAGCATTGTAGCCAAAAAATGTGAAGGAATCTTAAACTTTTTTTACTTTCATATCCTGTTTATAGCCAAATTTGGCTAAACTTTTATTATTGATGATGGTCACTAGTTCAGCTACATCACAAATATGGGAAAAAAAAAAATCCCTGCAAAAAAAAAAAAAACCTCTCTATTTGTGGAGAAATACACAAGGAGAGAGAGAAAGAGAGATGGAGAGGATCAAACCCTAACCCTAATGTTGTGACCAAACCCTAACCCTAATGCAAGCCCGGAAGAAACGCAAAGCGCATTGGATTGCTACTACTGCTGCTGCTGCAGTCCAATGCGTAGTGATTTTGCCATCCCTTTGCTTTGCTTTCTGTTGTTGCAGAAGTGATTTTGTGTGTCTCCTTGTTTTCTTGGGTGCGTGTTTAGTGCTCTTCGATTGGCAAGGAGAAGGAGAGTGGTGGTAGTTATATTATCAGCAGCCATGTATCTTATGTACTACGTGAACGAGAATGGCGACAAGGTCTATACCTTGAAGGTGAGTGTGCTCTTCTCTTTGTTGCCATGTCCTTTTCTTCTTCTTCTTGTTCCTCTTCTTTTTTTGTTATTGCCGCTTCTTCTCATGCTTTTCATTTCCCTGTAGCTGTACGAAGGTAGAGTTGTGCAATATTCAGCTCTTTTTTCTTTCTTCGTCTTCTTCTGTTGCAATCTACCGTGAAGATTTCTTTTGTTTTACTACTTGATTTTGAAATTTTTATGTTGCTGTTTCTAGTTTTATTTTTGTTTTTATTTTTATTTTTCGGGATGGATTCTTTTGATTCTGATTCAAATTTTTGATTCATCTGCTGCAGAAAGAGACACCAGAGGAGAGACCAACAGTATCAGCACATCCTGGTAAGTCCCCACATACCCTCTTTTGAATTGAATCGATATCTGGCAGAGTAGCTGCTGCCATAGCGGTTTGATTCTTTGTGTTGTGAAATTTTTTTGTATCACATATTTTTTTGCAGTACCCCATACAAAGTTCTAAGAAGAAGACTATTGAAAGACTCACCTCTCAATTTCAAACCATCCTCTTTGAACCCAAATTGTGGGTGGTTTGTTTTGCAGCCAGGTTTTCTCCTGATGACAAGTTCTCAAAGCACCGCATAATTTGCAAGAAACGGTTTGGAATGCTGCCAACTCAAGCACCTCCACACACATACTAGTGCTCACCGCAAGTGTAAGTTATTCAGTGCAATCCATGCTTTTTCCAGCCTTGCAAAAGAAAGTTGTGTAGTTAATGAGAGCAGGAGTAACAAGCATTTCCAATCTCTGTTGCAGGGTATTTATTGCTCTCATATATTATATTGTGTAGCCCAGGTATAGGGTTTAGGGATTCTCTTTCTTGAATGATTGAAATGTGCAAACAATTTGCTAAGGCAACATCGTGACTGAGTTTTCTTCTTCTTCCTGTTGGTTCCAGAAACGCAACAGAAGCTCAGTAGTACAGTTGGGTTGTGTAATGTGTTTCCTCAAAATTGTGGGCAGACTGTTGTATATATACTTATCTACACCCCCCACTGCCATCACCAGGAGCTGATGAAGTCAGTGGGGGAGGCATGGTAAGCTTGTAACTGCTATGCAGGATGAAGGTGAAAAAAGGGTTTAGGGTTTGGGGTTCAGGGTTCTGACACTTTGTGAACAACAACGCTCATGAGGTTTATGACCAGACTCATTATCGTGTTGCTGTGGAGTTTTTTCCTCTGCAATCTCATAGATATGCTTGCAAAAGTTTTTGGGGGATGCAGGGTTCCATCTTTTCTGTTGCTGCTTTGTATGACACCATCATAGAGAGTCTGCTTACCATATATGTATATATCATCAGTTGAGGTTCTGTGGGTGGTTGTGCTGTGAAACCAATTTTGGTTTTTATGCTGTTGCAGGTGTGTTGTCAATGAGTCAACAACTCAACAGGAGCATAACCACACCAAGGGTGACCAGCACCAGCATGGCAATGGTTTTTTCCATTAATGCAAAGAACACACTGCTTCTGGAAATGTTTACAGAAGTGTGCCTGCAAGAGATGGGAAGAAAGGGACTTTGGTGGGGCATGAACCATAGAGTAGAAGAAGTATGACTTCGGGGTATGAGTTTGTGTAATGCAATTGAGGGTATAATGCTTATTGGAAGTTTTTGCATCATCCAGCAGATACTACATGATCTGGGAACTTGAATATGTGTTTGAAGGTGCCTGCCTCACTGTGAGTTGCGGAACTTTTGAATGTGTATTTTTCATAGTTGCCTGTAATCACTGTGAGTTGTGGAAGCTTTGAATGTGTATTTTCAGAGTTTTGCCTGCTGCATCAGTGTGAGGGATTTTCTTGGATTTTCTAGATAAAGAAGTATCTGAATTATATTCACCTAATGTGGTCTCATGAGCTTTTTAAATTGTGTTGTTCCTCATCTCACATTCCAGGAGAGAGGATGTCCAGGAATGTTACCACATTCAAAACTTTTCATTGTTTATGATATGCAATTTGTTTGGATACCAGATTCTTAGATGGGATTTGATTCCACACGTGAGGTTCTTCTGAGAGAATCTTCCATGGAATAAAGAAAAACCTTCTTCTCATTCACCATTTCTTTTTCATTTGATTCCGAGCAAGATCCAACCAACTTGATCACAATAGCAAAATGCTCTCTAATCTAAACCATGATCATGGTAGGAAGAAGAAATTTGAAACATGAAAAGAGAAAATAGAAAAGAAATGGCAGATTAAAACAAAATTCCCAGACCTGATCTTCGTATTTCAGCCATTCTCTGTTTTCTGGGTGCCTGGGAAACTTGGGTGCTTGCATCCTCTTCATTCCAAGCACCTCAAAACACAGAACAGTCTCAAAGACTGGCCCTTCTCCTACACAAAATGACCAAAGCCTTGTCACACATGGTTCCATCTTCTCTCATGATTCTGTTAGGACTTTGCCATAAAGTGAAGAGCCATTACACAATGAATGATCTTGCTGGTTATGAGTTCCATCTTTTCTCATCATTTAAAAAAAAGAGTTTAGGGTTTCGTAGAGTAGAGCTTCATTCATTATTACTCAATGAGCCTGCTTGTTTTGGGTTCCATCTTTTCTCTCTCTTTTTTTTTTGGGGGTTTAGGGTTTAAGGTTTTGTAGAGTAGAGCTTCATTACTCAACGAGCCCGCTTGTTTTGGGTCCTCATGTTTTCTCATATGTTTTTTTTGTTTTGAACTAGGCATGAAGAGGGTGGAGCCATGACCTAATGTAATGAGCTTGTTCTTTGCTTGTTTTCTTTAGGGCTCAATTTCCAAACCATTGGGTGTTTTTTGAAGGAACTTAAGTTTTTCCAATGAAAGAGGCAACATAACACCAACTCTTAAGAACCCCAACTCTTAAGGGGGAAGAAATATTTTAGGGTTTAGGGTTCCATGTAAGAACCGGTGTTGTTGGCCAGTTATTGAGTTTAACCCGGTTATCAAACCGGTTATCAAACCGGTTATCAGCCTGGTTATCAGTAACCTACTGGCTGGTTGTCGATTGCTTGACTAATAACCGGTTACATTTGATAATTGCTTGGTATTATTGCATTTTCAGAAAACTAATAACCCACTTGGATGACTTTATTATTCATCCAGGTAGGTTATCAATATTTGAAACACCAATATAAAAAAATTAAAAGACAGAAAAATAAAGATTTTTAGTTTTTAATTTTCTGAATAACTTTAGAACCGGCTAATAACCAGCAAGATAATGGGTAGTTAGTTATCAACCGGTGATTTGATAACCTACCCTTATGCATAATTGAGGATGATTATTACCCAATCTTTTTGATAACCGTCTTGACAACCGATTCCTTGAATATCGATATTTCGATAGGCCGGCCGACACTTTGTAATAACTCTTTGATTAGGGCAAAGGAAACTCAAATGAATGCGGGTATTTGGAAATGGTGGGCGGGCGGGTTTTGTTCCGATGCTAAGAATTCTTAATCGCGGTGAAGAACTTCAACTTAATGTGGGTATAATAGAATCACGGTTCTCAAAATCTTTTTTTAACAATGGTCAAGATGAAGATCCATTTAAAATAAATAAATGATTTGAAATTTTAATATTTAAAAATAATAATAAGTTTAAAAAAAAAAAAAAAAAGAGTTATCCATGGAGCTACAAAATGTGGATGTAATTCATTAGTCCATGTTCAATAGATCAATGAATTCACTTATTTTTTCACCAGTGAATTCACGATTTTTTCAGTAGTCCTTGTTCATTACAACCAGTGAATTCACTCAAAATTCAATTTTTTCAGTAGTCCTTGTTCATTACAACCAGTGAATTCACTCAAAATTCAGTAATCATTACAACCAGTGAATTCACTCAAAATTCAGTGATCATTACAACCAGTGAATTCTCTCAAAATTCAGTGAAATCACTTTAGGAAACACCTTTTGTTCTGGTGTCATAACACCTCACTTTTGATCCCATTTGCTTTGGCAAATGTTGTCCTCCTTTCACCTATATATTTAGCTGGGCCCAAGGGATGGAACTAAACCCTAAACCTTCCAACATACGGAAGGAAGGAAGGAAGGAAGGAAGGAAGGCACTTTCATTTACTTGTAAAAGTTGTGTTTTTTGCCATTTGTCATGATAAGTTAGAGATGGAAATGTTGTGTGACAAAAGGATAACCTTCTTCTAAGTGCACAACATTCCCATGCGGAACAAAACCCTAAATTTAAAAAAAAAAAAAAAACACCTAAACCCTAACCCCCCAGAACAAAAGATACTACTACCCCCCCCCCCCCCTCTTCCCTTACAATTAATTACTAAGAGCCTTCCTTTGTTAAATGGGTGGGTAAGTTATGGTGAAATGGGTGTAGTGTAGTCTATCCCATTGGGACCCTTTTTTTTTTGTTATTGACCTTTGGCAAGGATATTTATTGTGTTTAGATTCATTATAGAGTATAATAGCTTAAGGGATTTTTATAGGCCCTTACTAGGTAATAATAATAATAATAGGTCTATTTTTATATGAGGATTTTTTGAAGATTATATTTTTGCCGTGGTGAAATTATTTGAGTTTCCATAATTTTATTTATTTATTTATTTATTTTCTTTTTTTGTCTTTGGATATGTTTTAATGAAAATGGCAAGGCCATAGTGTGATACACCCCTTGTTACATATGTATATATATATATATCGACCTTTGAGGAGACATTCATGTGCAAGGAAGGCAACATGACACAACACAACACTCCAAACAAAAGTTGTAACTTAATTTGCTTACAAACACATCAAAAACGTGCACAAGAAAAGCACGAATGAATAATAATAGCTTCTAAAGATTTTGCAAAACAAAAATTTGGAAAAAAAATTCTAAGAAATGGGGGGTTGAGTGTGGCTAAAATGTGATCTTTAAACCCTAAATTTACCCTTAAAAAAAAAAAAAAAATTCCATTCTCTACAACAAAAGGGCTTTAGATTCCTTATTACATATTAAAGGTGAAGAATGTTTGTCAATGGATTTACTTATTATTATTAAATCAAAAATTGCATCCAAATAGCCCACATTAGGAATTGTGTGATAAATGGATATACTTTCTCTTATCAACTATTTTAATAAAAAAAACAATTTATTATTATTATTATTATTATTATTTTAATGGTGTGGGGTTAGGGGAGGGTTTACCCAATAATGGGTGTCAAGTGTTTTAGGCTCTTTATTTTTGATTTTTTGGAAAGGTGATCTTTTCTTTCATTTCACTTCAATATATGTATACATAAATAAATAAATAAATAAATAAATAAATAAATAGAAATTGAAATTGTAAGGGGAGTGTAGAAATTCTAATTCAAAAATTAATTAATTAAAATAAATTATAACACTATTCTTTAAAATTAAAAAGAAAATGGTACCTATCTAAATAACATTCTTTTCAAATTTGCAATGTCCAGGCTCACCAGGAGGGGCGCTTTTTGCAAAAAAGATGATAATATGACGTTTCCGAAAGCCAATCAAGTCGGGATTGGCACAAAAACATGACATGGAAATCTTGTATGTTCAACAAAGGGTTTAAAAAATTCCACATTTATTTAATTCTTGGGAGGGGGCCGAGAGGGCGGAGGGGGGGGGCCAAAGTCAGCCTGAATTGGGTTCCGTCGGACATTTTTGATCATAAGTCGGATCAAACCTATTCAGGGGGCCGAGCCGAGTTTAGTTTTAAGTCGAGCGGAATGAAGTAAGTTTGGGTATGACTGTATCCACGAGAGAACGGAAATATATATTATTATTCATTCGGTGATTCTGTACACGTTTCGGAAAGGTCTAGTCCCCTCCCCTCTAAACTCATCATTTTGTTCCTGGGAAAAAAAAAAAAAAACTGTTCATCGGCATTTTTGGGGGCTTCGGCAAAACACTAAATTCCCATTCCTTCCTTCCTTCCTTCCTTCCTTAGAAGAGTGCGGGTGGGGTTGGTGGGTACCTTTTATGTTTGTTCCGAACCAAATCGTTGTTGTTGCGTGACCACCCGGGTGAAGAAAAACAAACATCATGGCTTTCTTATGTGGACACTCGAGACTCGATTGGATGCTCCAAGAAATCCAAATTTACAAAAGCCTAAAAATTTACAACACCCAAAAGTACAAAAAGTCTACCGGGTCGGAAGAAAAACGAGTAAAACAACAACAGAAAAAAATGAACGAATTTTGGATTTCGAAGGAAGGGGACCCGGGGGGGGGGGGGGAAACAAGAGTCACGGGCCCCCTGGTTTAAAAAACAAAGGGGGGGGGAAAACCAAACAAAAAAAAAAAAAGCCCAGCAAATCCCAGGAACCAAC